>Ga0222670_1000060_pt1 | contig 48998 bp, 52 predicted proteins | sample AntAcemetagen732_FD_181148 | JGI IMG/M metagenome (GOLD analysis project Ga0222670, IMG submission 181148) | Saline water microbial communities from Ace Lake, Antarctica - #732 | ecosystem: Environmental > Aquatic > Non-marine Saline and Alkaline > Saline | place: Antarctica: Ace Lake... | reverse complement strand
TAAAAGATGAATAATATTATTCTTAATTTATCTAGCGGTATTTCTGATAAAGAAAATGCACCTAAGTTACTTTCAGGAACAGGTGAAGAGAAGGTGCACTTATGCATTATTTTAACATCTGATCGTGGTCTATGTGGTGGTTTTAATACAAATATTATTAAAAAAGCTAAAGTTTATTTTAAAAAAATATCCAATGAAGGAAAAACTTTAAAAATTATAACTGTAGGATCTAAGGGTTATGATCAATTAAAGAGAGCTTACAAAGATGATATTGTTGAGAGAATATCGTTTAAAGATTCAAAAACTATTAATTATTTAGATGCTGAAAAAATAGGAAAGTTGATAATTAAAAATTTTGAAAAAAAAGAATTTGATGTATGTACGATTTTTTACAATAAATTTAAAAATGTAATTACTCAAATACCCCAAGAACAACAAATAATACCTTTAAAAACTCCTGAAGTAGAAGGAAACTCTTCTGATGATAATTATGAATTTGAACCAGATGAAGATGAGATTTTAAGCAACTTATTGCCTAAAAATATATCTACACAGATTTTTAAAGCAATGTTAGAGAATTCAGCTAGCGAACAGGGTTCAAGAATGAGTGCGATGGACAGTGCAACTCGAAACGCGGGTGAAATGGTTGACAAGCTTACTATTGAGTATAATAGAAGTCGTCAAGCAGCTATTACAAAAGAACTAATTGAAATCATATCAGGAGCGGAAAGTTTATAATTATGAGCAAAGGAAAAATTACACAAATTATTGGAGCAGTAGTAGACGTAAAATTTGAAGGAGAATTACCAGAAATTTTATCAGCATTAGAATGCAAAAATGGTGATAACAGATTAGTTTTGGAAGTTGCACAACACCTTGGAGAATCAAGTGTTAGAACAATTGCAATGGATGCTACAGAAGGATTAAAAAGAGGAGACGAAGTAACTGCTACAGGCTCTCCTATTATGGTTCCAGTCGGTCCTGAAACTTTAGGAAGAATTATAAATGTAATAGGTGAACCTATTGATGAAAAAGGCGAAGTTAAAACAAAAGAAAAGTGGCCAATCCATAGAGCGGCACCTGAATTTAGTGATCAATCAACAGAAACGGAAATTCTAGTTACAGGAATTAAAGTAGTTGATCTATTAGCACCATATGCCAAAGGTGGAAAAATTGGTTTATTCGGAGGTGCGGGTGTTGGTAAAACAGTACTTATTATGGAATTAATTAATAACGTAGCAAAAGCACATGGTGGATTCTCAGTATTTGCAGGAGTTGGAGAAAGAACGAGAGAAGGAAATGACCTTTATCATGAGATGATAGATTCAGGAGTTATTAAACCTGAGGGACCAGGGTCAAAAGCAGCACTAGTGTATGGACAAATGAATGAACCCCCAGGAGCTAGAGCAAGAGTTGCCTTAACAGGTTTAACTGTAGCTGAGTATTTTAGGGATCAAGAAGGACAAGATGTACTTTTCTTTGTTGATAACATCTTTAGATTTACCCAAGCAGGCTCAGAAGTTTCTGCATTATTAGGAAGAATTCCCTCAGCCGTTGGATATCAGCCTACACTTGCAACAGATATGGGTAACCTTCAAGAAAGAATTACAACAACTAATAAGGGATCAATTACATCTGTGCAGGCGATTTATGTACCAGCAGATGACTTAACTGATCCAGCACCTGCTACATCTTTTGCTCACTTAGATGCAACAACTGTATTATCTAGACAAATAGCTGAAATTGGAATTTATCCAGCAGTTGATCCTTTAGATTCTACTTCTAGAATTTTAGATCCAAGAATAGTTGGAGATGAACATTATAGGGTTGCTAGAGAAGTACAAAAAATTCTTCAAACTTACAAATCCCTTCAAGATATTATTGCAATTTTAGGAATGGATGAACTTTCTGAAGAAGATAAATTAACAGTAGCAAGAGCTAGAAGAATTCAAAGATTCTTATCACAACCTTTCTTTGTTGCAGAAGTCTTTACAGGCTCACCTGGAAAACTAGTAGATTTAGAATCTACAATCAAAGGTTTTGCAGCAATTTGTAATGGTGAGTATGATCATTTACCAGAAGCTGCATTTTATATGGTAGGAACAATTGAAGAAGCTGTAGAAAAAGCAGAAAAAATGGCGAAAGATGCAGCTGCATAATGAGTGAAGAGTTTAAAATAGAAATAGTAAACCCTGAAAAATCTTTTCTTTCAAAAGAAGATGTAACAGAAGTTGTTGTGCCTGCTTTTGAGGGAGAAATGGGGATTTTAAAAGACCATATCTCGATTATTTCATTCTTAAAACCTGGAATTATTAAAATATTTTCTAAATCTGGAGAAGAAAATTATTATGTTGAAGATGGAATTGTTGAATTTAAGAATAATAATTTATCAGTACTAACAAGCTCTATTTTTAATATTAAAGATATTGATAAAGATAAAATTAGTGAGATGCTTACGCAAGCAGAGGAACATTCAAAAAATAATGAAATTACAGATCAAAATAAGTATTTAGTGGATCAAAAAATTGATGTGTTAAAAACTCTTAATTAATAATCTCTTTTACTTTTTTTTTAACATCCTCATACACGTGCAATTTAAAGTCTACAACTAGATCGGTTATATTTTCAAGATCAATCCACTTCCATTCACAAAATTCTGGATTTTTAGTTTTAATATCAATTTCACTATCTTGTCCTAAAAATCTCATTACAAACCATTTTTGTTCTTGACCTCTATATTTACCTTTCCAAATAATTCCCAATAAATTTTTAGGTAACTCGTAAGAGATTAGTCCATCCAGTTCTTTAATTAGATCTACATTCTTAATGCTAGTTTCTTCTTCTAGTTCTCGATAAGCAGCAGTTAAATAGTCTTCACCTTTATCAACACCACCTTGAGGCATTTGCCAGAAATTTTTTTGATTATCTATTCTTTTTGCAATAAAGACCTCATCTTTTTTATTTAATACAACAATTCCAACCCCACTTCTAAAAGGTAAATCTATATTTTGGTTTGTCACTTATCCGTTAAGTAGTTTTAAAGCAAAGTTTAATTGATTATCTGTTTCAGAATTAAATTTAAAATCCTCTGAACCTTCTACTACCTCTATATCAGGCGTTACACCTACTTCAGAAATAGATTTACCTGAAGGTAGATAATATTTTGCAATTGTTAATCTGATAGCACCTCTATTCCTTAAAGGTATTATTGATTGTACGGAACCTTTTCCATAGCTGTTTTCCCCAAGTATAATAGCTCTTTTATGATCTTTTAATGCACCAGCTACTATTTCTGATGCTGATGCAGATCCATAGTTAATAAGTATAATTAATGTTTTGCCGTTTGTTATATCTCCTTTTTTAGCAAACCATTTTCTGTTCTCTGAAACTTTTCGACTTTTCGTTGATACAATTTCACCATTTTCTAAAAAGAAGTCTGAAATTTTAATTGCCTGAGAAAGTAACCCACCAGGATTATTTCTTAAATCCAAAATATATCCTTTTAGATCTTTATTTTTTTTTAAGTTATTAACTTTATCTTTAATTTGTTCACTACTATTTTCGTTAAAGGAGGTGAGTCTAATATAACCAATATTATTGTCTATAAGTTCAGATTTGACTGATTGAACCTCAATAATTTCTCTTGTTATATTAAAGATCAATGCTTTTTTGACACCACGTCTTCTAACAGTTATTTCAATACTTGATCCAACAGGTCCCCTCATTAAATCAACCGCTTCCATTAATGATTTTCCTTGCACCTGCACATTATTAATTTTTACAATATAATCACCAGCTTTTAATCCAGCTTTTGAGGCGGGTGTATTATCAATTGGAGAAATTACTTTTATGACACCTGCCTCCATGCCAACTTCAATACCAAGTCCACCAAATTCACCACTTGTTTCAGTTTGCATGCCTTCAAAACTTTCAGGAGTCATGTAAGCGGAATAGGGGTCTAGAGATTGTAGTAATCCATTTATTGCAGCATCCATACTTTTAGATTGATCTACTTCATCAACATATTCTTTATTAATTTTTTCAAGCACCTCACCAAATAAGTCTATCTTTTTATATATAACAGAATTTTCAGAAAAACTTTTATCAAAAACAAATAACGAAATAATAAAAAAAAGAAGGGTTTTTTTTATCATGTTTATATCATTACTTTTTCTTTAGGAATTAGCTCAGACCATATTTTTTCAAGTTCATAAAATTTTCGTTTATCTGGATTAAATATATGAACGATTAAATCAATGCCATCAACTAACTTCCAGTCTAAACTTTCTTTTCCTTCTATTTTAGAATTTCTAACCCCATTGGCTCTTAGTTTTTCTAATACCTGCTCTGATAAGGCCTGAATATGTCTTGAAGAAGTTCCACTTGCTATGATCATGTAGTCTGCTATCGAACTTTTATTCTTAAGATCAATAGAAATTATGTCTAATGCTTTGTTTGAGTCTAGGGTGTCTAATATAATTTTTTTTAGATTTGTATTTTTTTCCATCTATTAAATAAACCTTATCAAATTTTTCTTAATTGAGAAGATGAAATATTAACTTTATTGAAATTAACAAAAGTTAAGTTTTTTTTATTTGCCCCAGTAAAGGTCACTGACTTTAATGACTTAGCCTTATACCCTTGACGGTCGAATACCAGAATATTGCATTTTTTTATAATAGATTTCCATTTATACCATTTGTGAAAATTTATGAGATTGTCAGCACCCATAATGAAGTAAATTTCGTTTTTTTCTTCTTTGCTTAAATGTTCAATTAAATCAACTGTTCTGTTAGAGCCTATCTTTTCTTCATAAAACTTTACTTTAATATAATCATTTTTGCCTATTAGTTTTTTGGCAAATTGTATTCTGCTTCTTAAGCTTGATTTACTTTCATTTTTAAATGGATTTTTTTTTGTAATTGCCCAAACAATATTCTTTAGTGCAAATCTTTTTTTTGCCTGCTTTGATATTTCTAAATGCCCTTTATGTGCTGGATCAAATGTACCACCTAAAATACCAATTTTCATTTTCTCAGGTTTCAATTTATTTTCTAGTTTGACCGTTGCTAACAATCTCATATTTGTAAGAAATAAGCTGACCTAATCCCACAGGCCCTCTTGGGGGAAGAGTGTTTGTTGAGATACCAACCTCTCCACCAAACCCAAACTCTCCACCATCAGCAAACTGTGTCGATGTGTTATGCATAGCTATTGAGCTTTTGACATTTTTTAAAAATTTTTTAGCAGTCTTTTTATTTTTAGTAATTATAGAATCTGTATGCATAGTTCCATATTTGTTAATATGATTGATTGCTTCTTCACAATTTTTTACAGTCTTTACGGATACTGTTGCTGCCAAGTATTCCGTAGACCAGTCCTTCTCTTTAGCAATAGAAATTTTACCTTTATAATGTTTATTTAAAAAACTATCTCCATATATTTTACAATTATTTTCTTCTAGTTTTTTTAAAATAGGATTACAAAATTTTTTAACAATTTTTTCATGAAGTAAAATTGTTTCAGTAGCACCACAAATACTGGTATTTCTTAATTTAGCATTATAGATGATATCTATGGCCATCTTTAGTTCTGCATCTTTATCTACAAAGGTGTGACATAGACCTTCTAAATGTCCAATAATAGGTACAGTTGAAAACTCTTGAACTCTTTTTACTAAATTTTTTCCACCACGAGGTATGATCACATCAATATAATCTTTCATTCTTGAAAGCATATAATCAACCATTTTTCTATTTTTAGTGTCTACAAATTGAATAAAATTTTCATTAACCTTATTTTCTTTGAGAGCTTTTTGAAACAATCTAGCTAAAATTTTATTAGTGTTTATTGCTTCTGACCCACCTTTTAAAATTACAGCATTTCCAGACTTAAAACATAAGCTAGCAACATCAGAAGTAACATTGGGTCTACTTTCGTAAATAACACCAATAACTCCAATGGGTATAGACACTCTTTTAATTTTTAATCCATTAGGTCTACTCCATTTTTCAAGAGTATTATCAATAGGATCTTTTAGTTTAGTAATTTTATTTATTGAGTCTTTTATATTATCTATTTTTTTATGATTAATAGTTAGTCTATCGATTAAATTATTTTTTAATCCTTTTTTTAGAGCAAATTTTATATCTTTTGTGTTTGCTCTAATTATAGAATCCCTCTCTTTTTCTAATAATGAGGCATATCTAGTTAGAATTTTATTTTTTACTTTAGGATTAATTTTTTCAAGAGCTGCTTTTTTTGCATTTTGTCCTTTTAAATTCATGTATTGACTCATTTTATACCTCCACCATATCATCTTTATGTATAACTTCTGATTTAGCAACATATCCTAATATTTTTTCAATTTCTTTAGATTGGTGCCCCATAATTCTTAATATCTCATCAGATGAGAATGAACTTAAGCCTCTAGCACACTCAGAGTTTTTTTTATTTAAAACTTTTATGTGGTCACCTTTTTTAAATTTACCAGATACCTTTATAATTCCGGCTGCCAATAGGCTCTTACCATTCGAAAGTGCTTGTGTAGCGCCATCATCAATAATAATTTCTCCTTTAGGTGAAATTGAATTGATAATCCATTTTTTTCTAGCATCTAATTTGGATATTTTTGGCAAAAACCAAGTACAGTTATTATCTTTAATTATTTTTTTAATAGGTCTCATTAACAGGCCATTAGCTATTACCATTCGGCATCCTGATAGTTGACAGATTTTTGCTGCATCAATTTTAGTTTTCATTCCACCTGTCCCATATTCGCTAACGCTCTTAGTTGCAATTTTTTCTATATCTTTATCAATATTTTTTATTTCTTTTAATAGTTGTGCATTTTTATAAATTTTTGGATTTTGAGTATAAAGACCATCAACATCAGAAAGAAGTATCAGTGAGTCAGCCCCAGATATTTGTGCTATTCTAGAAGCTAGTCTGTCGTTATCACCATATTTAATTTCTGTGGTTGCTATAGTATCATTTTCATTAACAATGGGCACAAAGCCTAATTGAAATAAATTATCAAAAGTTCTTTTTGCATTTAATGCTCTTCTTCTTTGTTCCGTATCTTCCAACGTAAGCAAAATTTGAGATATATTAATTTTTTGTTTAACAAAGATTTCTGAAAATAAATTTATAAGCTCAATTTGCCCAATAGATGCTACAGCCTGACTTTTATCAATTTTAAGATTTTTTTTACTTAAGTTAAGTTTTTTACAACCCATTGCAATAGCACCTGAGCTTACAATAATAATTTTTTTATTTTCTTTAATTAATTCACGAATATCTTTGGCAAATTCAGAAAGCCACTTCTTTCTAATTTTTTTATACTCATCTATTAATAAAGAGGAGCCAATTTTAATTACAATTATTTTAGAGTCTTTAAGATACATATGAGAGCAATTTAGCTTTAATTTTTGATATAGATCCTTTCTCTAGCGTTGATAGAGTTACCACTTCAGATTCTTTATCCTTAGAAAAATTTTTCACAATCTCTTCCACTTCTTCTTTATCTAATAAGTCTGTTTTATTTAATACAATTATTTCTTTTTTATCCAGAATCTTTTTACTGTAACTACCAAGCTCTTTTTTAACTTGTTGATACGTATTTTCAATATTTTCATCAGTAATATCTATTAAATGCATTAATGTTTTGCATCTTTCTATGTGTTTTAGGAATTGAATTCCAAGACCCACACCTTCATGCGCACCCTCAACTAGTCCAGGTATGTCAGCTAGAGTTATTTCTTTATCATCATAAATTGCAACACCAAGGTTTGGGTTTAAAGTTGTAAACTTATAATTTGCTATCTTAGGTGTGGCATTTGTAATGGCTGCTAGCAAACTAGACTTACCTGCGTTGGGTAAACCTACAATACCAACATCAGCAATAGTTTTCAATTGAAGCCAAATCACATATTCTTCACCTAGGGCACCTTTTGTAAATTTTTTTGGAGCCCTATTTGTAGAGCTTTTAAATCTAGTATTCCCAAGGCCACCCTTACCACCTTTGGCTACAATAAATTCTTCACCTTCTTTTTTAAAATCATAAATTAAAGTTTTATTATCTTCTTCAAAAACTTGTGTACCTATTGGAACTTTTAAAAATAAATCTTCTCCTCCATGACCTGTACGATTTTGTCCAGAGCCGTTCACTCCTCTTCCAGCTTTGTGATGTTGTTGAAATCTATAATCGATAAGAGTATTTAAGTTTCTTTCTGATCTTAGGAATATGGTACCACCTTTACCACCATCGCCACCATCAGGTCCACCGTACTCAATGAATTTCTCCCTACGAAAACTAGGAGAACCATGCCCGCCATTGCCGGCCTTTACATAAATTTTTACTTGATCTAGAAACTTCATATTACAACTGTTGATTTTTTAGTTGTACTACTAATTGGGTTTTACAGAAACGAATGTTCTATCTAATCTACCTTTTTTAAACACAACTTTTCCTTCAACAACAGAAAAAATTGAATGATCTTTTCCCATTCCTACGTTTTCACCAGGAAAAATTTTAGTCCCTCTTTGTCTAACGATTATGTTTCCAGGAATTACTACTTCACCACCGTACTTCTTAACGCCCAGTCTACGACCAGCACTATCTCTTCCGTTTCTCGATGATCCACCTGCTTTTTTTGTAGCCATAATTTACCTAATTTATTTATTTACTGCTTTAGCTTCAACTTTAGTTTCTACTTTTTCAATTTTTTTAGTTGGTTTAACCATTTTTTCCGCTTCAGATAAAATTTTACCATCTTTAGAAAATATTTTACTAATTCTTATTAATGAATATTGCTGTCTATGACCATTTTTTCTTCTAGAATTTTGTCTTCTTCTTTTTTTGAAAATTAATATTGTTCTATTTTTTCCATTTTCAACAAGGTCTGCTTCAACTTTTGCACCCTCAACTGTTGGTGATCCAACTTCAATATTTTTATCATCCCCGTAGGCTAGGATTTCTTTAAATTCTATCTTAGTTTCAAGCTTAGTATCCTCTAATCTTTCAATTTTAAGGATTTCTCCAGCCTTTACTTTGTACTGTTTTCCACCTGTTTGTATGATTGCGTATGACATTGTTTAATCTATTTTTTATAAGCAGCAATATAGTCGGGAGCCTATTATAGTCAAGTCCGAATAAGCTAGAAATTGTCCTTTAAATCCCTCAGTTTTGAAAAGGTTTCTACATTGCTTGACCTAAGAAAAATATTACACTCCAATTCATCTTTGATAGTAGATGGAATAGTCGAAAGGCCAGCTTTTAATTTTATTTTTACATCATTTAATTTAGCTTTGAGATTTTCATTATTTTCATCGTGAACCATACAAAACTTTGAATTTTGTAGTGTATATTCATGACCACAAAAAACTTTTGTACTTTTTGGTAGCTCTTTTAGTTTCTTCAAGGAATCAAACATCTGGGTATATGTCCCTTCAAATATCTTTCCACAACCTAAAGAAAAAAGAGTATCTCCCGTGAAAACAGATTCATCTTTGTGAAAATAGAAACATATATGACCGAGTGTATGTCCTGGAATGTGAATTATTTTTGCTTCAAAGTTTTTATGTATCCAGGTTTCTTGATCATTTACTAGTATATCTATTCCCGGAATTCTTTCCCTATCTCCTTCATATCCAACAACACTTGCTCCATACTTTTCTTTTAATTTTTGATTCCCCCCTACATGGTCATAATGATGATGTGTATTTAATATAAACTTTAATTTAATTTGAGTATTTTCTAGATATTCAATAATAGGTTCAGCTTCACTGGGATCAACCACACAAGCAATATTATTTTCTTCATCAATTATCAAATAAGAGTAGTTATCTTGCAGGCAGGGTATTATTTGAATCTTCATTTATTTCTCAATTAAAAAAATTCCTAACTCAGCTGATAAATTTTTTATATTAAGGTTTGCCTCATTAATAAAAGAAGATTTTTCATTGTGAAGAGCCAATGCTTTATCTAATTTAATATCTCTATCATGGCAAAACTTATAAAAATCTTTAATTGTACACATGTGAATATTGGGAGTGTTATACCATTCATCAGGTAGATTTTTTGTAATTGGCATTGTTCCTTTGATTAACAGGTGGAGTCTTGCTTTCCAAAACCCAAAATTTGGCACAGTAACAATCGCTTTTTTTCCCACTCTTAATAGCTCCTGAATAACTATTTCTGGATTTAGGAAAGCCTGAAGTGTTTGGCTTAATATTACAAAATCAAAAGAACTATTAGGAAATTGATAAAGGTCTTTTTCGGCATCTCCCTCGATTACAGTTAGACCTTTACTTACACATTTTTGAGAGTTAACTTTAGAAATTTCAATTCCCCTTATGTCTATTTCTTTATTTTTTTGTAAAAACTCCATTAATGTTCCGTCTCCACATCCAACATCTAAAACTCTTGAATTTTTTTCAATAAAATCTGAAATTATTTTAAATTCTTGTTTCATCTTTAATTTTTTAAATAGGAATTATTAATATAATTTTTTAAAGTATTTAAAAATTCAGGAACATCCAGAAGAAATGAATCATGTCCTTTATCTGACTCAATTTCAACAAAGGCAACATCTGCACCTATGGCATTTAAAGCTATAACAATTTCTTTATTTTCAGAAGTTGGGTAAAGCCAGTCAGAAGTGAATGATATCAGAAGAAATTTAGTTTTAGTTTTTTCAAAGGCTTTTGATAAATTTCCATTATATTCTTTGGTTAAATCAAAATAATCCATAGCCCTTGTAATATATAAATAACTATTTGCATCAAACCTATCTACAAACACACTTCCTTGGTACCTTAAATAACTTTCTATCTGGAAATCTGCATCAAAACTAAATTTTAAATCATCTCTTTCTTGTAATTTTCTTCCAAACTTTTCTTGTAAGCCATTTTTAGATAAATAGGTTATATGAGCAGCCATTCTTGCAACAGATAAGCCTTTATCAGGGTTTTTATTTTGATTTGCATAGCTTCCATCCAACCAATTTGCGTCAGCCATTATGGACTGTCTACCAAGTTCATTAAAAGCAATATTTTGTGCTGAATGACTTGAAGTACATGCAATTGGAATTGCTATTTTTGCTTTACTAGGAAAATTACTTACAAATTGAAGAACTTGCATGCCACCCATAGATCCACCCATGACTGCAAATAATTTTTCAATTTTTAAAAATTCTAAAAGGTTATGCTGTGCATTTACCATATCGTTTATTGTAATAACGGGAAAGGTGGTTCCATAAATTTTATTTGTTTCAGAGTTAGTATTACTAGGACCAAAAGAACCTAAACACCCACCAATTACATTTGCACAAATTACAAAATACTTATCTGTATCAATAGCTTTACCTGGGCCTACAGCATAAGACCACCAACCATCTTTTTTTGTTATTGGGTTTATTCCAGATACAAACTGATCACCAGTTAATGCATGAAAGACCAAAATTGCATTATCTTTTTTCTCATTAAGAGAACCATAGGTTTCATAGGCTAAAGGAAAATTGTTAATAGTCTGGCCACAATCTAACTTCAATGGTTTGTCAATTATTAAACTTTTTATGTTTATATTTTTATTCATAAATAATAGCTAAAATTGAATTGTGAGAGAAAAAAACATATTTAGCGGTTTTTTTTAAGCGCTCGCAATTCAGTTAAATCAGCGCACTTTTTTTGTACTAGATAGTATTTCTTATGTCAAATATTTTAAAAAATGACTTATTCTGTATGAAAGTTTAATATTTTATTTATAAGATTAATAAAATGACAGTTCCAAAGTTTAAAAAATTTAAAATAGAAGCTTATAAACCAGGAAAATCTAAAATTGGTAAAGCTCGAAATATTATAAAATTATCGGCCAATGAGTCAGCATTAGGAGTTAGTCCAAAAGTAAAAAGGCTTTTAAATAACAAAAATCTGATTTTATCTAAATACCCAGACAGTAAAGCACAAGTTTTAAGAAAAGAAATTTCAAATAAGTTTAATTGTGATTTTAATAAAATTATATGTGGCGCAGGGTCAGATGAGATTATTCAGATGATTTGTCAGCTATATTTGAAATCATCAGATGAGGTGATTGTACCTCAATATAGCTTTCTAATGTACAGAATTTATGCGCAAATCGTTGGAGCAAAAGTTATTTTTTCAAAAGAAAAAAACTTTAAGGTTTCAGTGGCAGAGATAATTAAAAGAGTTACAAAAAAAACAAAAATAGTTTTTGTTGCTAACCCAAATAATCCAACTGGTACTTATTTAAATAAATTAGAATTATTAGAACTAAGAAAAAAATTAAAAAAAAATATTCTACTAGTTATGGATGATGCGTATTTTGAGTATATGAAAAACAAAGATTATAAATCAAGTTTAGATCTATTTAAAAATAAAGACAATGTAGTTGTAATAAGAACTTTTTCAAAAATTTATGGGTTAGCTTCTTTGAGGGTTGGTTGGGGTTATGGTTCAAAAAAAATTATTAATGCAATGAATATAATTAAACCACCATTTAATGTAAATCAACTAGCACAAATTTCAGCAACAGAAGCTTTAAAAGATAGAAATTTTATTAATCAATCTGTGAAGCATAATATTACGGAAGCAAATAAAGTTAAAAAAATCTTAGAAAAACTAAACATTTTTTCAAATGATGTGACGGCTAACTTTTTATTACTAAATTTTGATAAATGTAAATTTTCAGCTAATTATGTTTTTAATAAACTACAATCAAGAGGAATTATATTAAGATCAACAGAAGACGGGTATAATATTAAAAACAAATTAAGATTAACAATTGGATCCAAAATAGAGAATGCAAAATTTATAAAAGAAATTAAGGTTATATTTAATTAATTATGAAAAATATTTTAATTATAGGCTGTGGTTTAATTGGCTCTTCATTATTAAGGTCAATAGCCGATAAAAAGATAGCTAAAAAAATATTTATTTATGAAAAATCAAAACCAAATGTTTTAAAAATTAAAAAATTAAAACTGCCATGTGAAGTTACAAATGATTTAAAAAAAATTATCCCAAATTTAGATTTGATAATATTTTGTACTCCATTAGGAGAGTATGAAAAAATAATTTTAAAAATAAATAAATACCTACTACCCAAAACAATCATTACAGATGTTGGGTCATCTAAAGAAAAATCTATGGAATTAATTAAAAGAAGATTAAAAAAAGGAATTTTTTGGACATCCAGTCATCCTATCGCTGGATCAGAAGTTAGCGGTCCTGATCAGGGCCTAAAAAACTTGTTTCTTAATAAATGGTGCATATTAATAAAAGAAAAAAATACCAATCGAAAACACCTCTCGATACTGACTAAGTTTTGGAAAAAAATCGGTTCTAGAGTTGCAATTATGGACTCAAAAAAACATGACACGGTCTTTTCTATGACAAGTCATTTACCTCACTTAATTGCATATAACTTAGTTAAAACAGCAACAGATTTTGAAAAACAACAAAGATATGAACTAATTAAATTTAGCGCAGGTGGTTTGAGAGATTTTTCAAGAATTGCTGCATCTAATGAAATTATGTGGAGAGATATATTTTTTAACAATCAAAAAAATATTTCAAAAGTTATTGATTTATTTATTAAAAATTTACGTTCATTTAAAAGAGATATTCAATCTAAAAATAATAAATCTATTATTAAGAAATTAGTTGATACTAAAAAAGTTAGAAAAAAAATAATTAAATTGAAGCAAGATATCAATAAGCCAGATTTTGGTAGAAGTTAATATTTTATAGAGGATACTTTTTTTACTATTAGTTTTGCTGTCCTTTCAACTCTTTTTATTGTCTCTGTTATAGACATCATTAGAACCTTTTTTTTTGGACCATATGCATGAATTAATTTTTTAGAATCAACACACATAGCAACATGACCTTTCCAAAATATAATGTCACCTTTTTTAAATATTTTTCTTTTAGCGTTTTTTATTGAGTATTTTATTTGGTCTTTAGTATCTCTAGGATAAAATTTATTATTATAATAATATAATAATTGTAAAATAGCTGAGCAATCTATTCCTTTATAAGTTCTACCACCCCAGAAATATTTAACCTTTAAAAATAATTTTAATACTTTTAAATAATCTTTTTCAATGTGACTAATTTTTTTTATATCATTTTTTTTAATCCATTTATTTTTTTCGAATTCTATAAACTTTTTATTTTCTTGAATTATTGAAATTCTTGAAGCGAAAGGTAAGAAATATTTTGTCTTATTATTTATTTTATTAAAAATACTAGATTTTAAAGTAAACACTTTATGAGTTGGTTTATAATTATTTGTATAATTCTTGTTTTTTATGTAGCCAATATAATTATCAAATGACACTTTTATTTTTAGCCAATTTTTATTTTTAGATAAAATTCTAAATTTTTCACCATATAAAATTTGAGAGGTAATTTCAGAAACTTCTGAGGGTTTCTTATAAATATTTGATAATGGTTTTTTGTAAAAATGATTATTTTTCATGGAGTTTTAATTTATCTTTAATAAACCACAAGCAAATCAAAGAAGGGATTACCATAATAGCTGTTAAGATAAAAAATACACCCCAATCACCATTTAACCAATCTACTAAAGCTCCAGATGATGATGCAAGTGTAGTTCTGCCTGCTGTTCCTATAGAAGCTAATAGCGCATATTGAGTTGCAGTATAGGTTCTGTCCACGAGTAAGGAAATAAATGCCACAAATGCGACTGTTGCAAAAGCCGCTGCGATATCATCAAATATGACTGCTACAGCAAATAATAGCTCAGATTTATCACTCCATGCTAGAACGGTAAATAATAAGTTTGTTGCAGCCATTAATATCCCCGCAAGAAACATTGCTTTTAAAACTCCAGATCTAATTACAAAAAGCCCACCCAATAATGTAAAGATAACTGTAGTTATCCATCCTAAAGTTTTTGAGTAAATTGCAATATCGCCTTTAGAGAATCCTATTTCTTTATAAAAAACTATAGACATACGTCCAAGAAAGGCTTCACCAATCTTAAATAAAAAAATAAAGCTTAAAATCCCGACAGCAACTGAAAATCCATTTTTCTTAAAGAAACTTAATATAGGACCACCTAATGTACTGCTTATCGAGGCCATAAAACTAGTTATAATATTTTTTGATCCAAGCTTACTTTCTATAAGTTTATCAGTTTCTTTTTGCTTTAGTTGTCTATCAGTAGAAAGGGGCTCATGTACAAACATCAAGCATACATTCATTAAAATTACCACAACTCCTAAAATTAAAAATGTAATTTGCCAGTAATTGGTAACACCAATATTCTCCAAATATTCTGCTGTAAATAAAGCGATTACACCACCCAATTTATATCCACTCCACCACCCAACAACCGCCATAGCAGCACCAGCTGCCATTGATTTGCTTTCATGTTCACCTATTTGTTCAATTCTTAAAGCATCGACAGTAATGTCTTGCGTAGCTGAGGCTATAGCAATAATTAAACCAACTGTAATTAATAGTGCTAAATTTTCGGTAGGATTAATAAAACTCCAAGTAACAAGACAACTTAAAATTGCAATTTGCATTAAAACTATCCAACCTCTTCTATGACCAAGTTTTTTGGTTAGGTATGGTATTTGAAGTCTGTCAATAAGAGGTGCCCATAAATAATTAAAAGCATAAACAGCAAATATTAATCCTGCCCAACCAATTGTCGATCTACTTAAACCATCTTCTTTAAGCCACAGACTTAAACTGCTTCCAATCAAAACCCAGGGAAAACCAGATATTGCACCTAATAATAATATCCTAAGCATTCTTTTGTCAAGATAGACAGAAAAGGTTTCAGAGAGAGATTGTTTTTTTATTTCAATCATAATTAGTTTCTCCAAAAAGAAGGCAGAAACAGAACAAGTATAGCAAATAATTCCAATCTACCCAATATCATTCCAAGACTCAAAATCCACTTAGATATCTCTGGTAAACTAGAAAAATTACCACTAGGGCCAATTGTAGAGCCTAATCCTGGTCCAACATTTGAAATTGAAGTTGCAGCGCCAGAAATCGAAGTAACAAAATCCAAACCACTTAAAGATAATAATGCAGTTATTACAAAAAATATAACCAAGTAAAGAAAAATGAAAGAAATGATCGAAGCCATAAATTTATCATCCACACTATTTTTGTCATATTTAATTATAAACACTCCTCTGGGGTAAATAATTTTTTTTAATTGATTAACAATAAATAAATACAAAATTTGAATTCTAAAAATTTTAATTCCACAGGTTGTTGAACCAGCACATCCACCAATGAACATTAGAGTTAAAAAGAAAATTAATGGAAAATTTCCCCATCCGTCAAATTCCCCTGTGACGTATCCTGTTCCAGTTAAAATAGAAATAACATTAAAAAAAATTGCTCTTATATTAATTTGAGAAAAATCCTTATTTTGAAAAAGTGAATAAATAAAAAGTAAAATAATTGAAAAAAAGATTATCTTAATAAATGATCTAATCTGAACATCTGAAATAAATATTCTCTTATTACCGTTTAAAAATTTTATATAAGCAATAAAAGGTAAACTACCCAATATGATAAAAACCATTGATGATATTTCAATAGATGGACTATTAAAATATCCTATGGACTCGTTATAATTTGAAAACCCACCTGTAGCTATTGTAGTCATGGAGTGTGTTATACTGTCAAAAATATTCATACCAAAAATTTTATAAGTAACAGCACAAAGTGCTGTTAACGTTAAGTAAACATAAATTAATCTAAGAGATATTTCTTTAGATTTTGGTAATAATTTTTCAGAAGAGTCGTTGCTTGAAATTTTAAATAACTGCATTCCACCAACATTCATTATTGGCATTAGAGTTATTGCCATTACAATAATACCAATTCCACCTAACCATTGAAGCATAGCCCTCCATAAAAGTATTGATCTAGGGGAATCTTCTAAGCTCGAAATAATTGTAGATCCTGTAGTGGTAATACCAGACATACTTTCAAAAAAAGAATCTGTAATAGATAATTCAAGAGTAGAAAAAATAAAAGGTAAAGAGCCAAATATTGCAATGCTTAACCATGACAGAGCCGTTAACAAGAAAGCTTGTTGTAAACTTAATTTTTTACTATGGTTTAAATTTGTTAAAAAAAACAAAACACCAAATATTATTGAAATTATTGAAGCCACTATAAAAGAAGAATCCATTTCCGAATAAATAAGCTGGGTTAAAATTGGAATCATCATGGAAATTCCAAGAATGATTTGCAAAATACCCAAGGTAAAAAAAACAGTTTTATAATTAGACATTTTGAAAGAACATTATTTTATGGTAAATAAATTTCAACTCTATAAGAGTTAATAATAACAGCAAATATAAGATATTTCTTATTAAACAAAGTGATTGAAAAAGACAATTTAGATAAAACTAACGCATGGCCCTTTGTTGAGGCTAAAAAAATGTTGCGTGAAAGAAAATCCTTTATTGAAAAAAAAGGTAAAATTATTTTACAAACTGGTTATGGCCCAAGTGGATTGCCTCATATAGGCACTTTTGGTGAGGTTGCCAGAACATCAATGATGGTTAATGCCCTAACACAGCTTACCGATATACCAACAGAAATTATAACCTTTTCGGATGATATGGATGGTTTTAGAAAAGTTCCTGAGAATGTTCCTAATCAAGAATTACTAAAAAAAAATCTTCATAAACCTTTATCTCAAGTACCTGATCCATTCGAAAAATTTTCAAGCTTTGGTGAGCACAATAATGAAATGCTTAAAGATTTTTTAGATAAATTTAATTTTGAATATAATTTTAAAAGTTCTTCAGTTCTTTATAAGAGTGGTCTTTTTAATCCTACTTTGCAGATAATTTTAGAAAATTACCAAGGTATTATGGATATAATTCTTCCAACACTTGGTAAGGAAAGACAAAAAACTTACAGTCCCTTTTTACCCATATGTCCAGATACTGGAAAGGTTTTAGAAATTCCAGTTTTAGAAATCTTAAAAGAAAAATCTAAAATTATTTTTGATAATAATGGAAAAAAACTTGAAACAAGTATTTTAGACGGACACTGTAAATTACAGTGGAAAGTGGATTGGGCTATGAGGTGGTATGCGCTTGATATAGACTTTGAAATGTATGGAAAAGATTTAATAGAAAGTGCAATATTATCCTCAAGAATTGTTAAGTTAATTGGAAAAACAAACCCATCAGGTTTTGCTTATGAACTTTTTTTAGATGAAAAGGGGGAAAAAATTTCCAAGTCAAAAGGTAATGGGATCACCATTGATCAATGGTTGGAGTATGCATCTCCCGAAAGTCTTTCACTGTATATGTATCAAAATCCCAAAAGAGCAAAAAAATTATATAAAGAAATAGTTCCAAAAACGGTTGATGAATATTTAGATTTTATGGAAAAAGCAAAAAACCAAAATGAATTACAGTTATTAATGAACCCAGTCTGGCATGTTCATAATGGAGTAGTTCCACAAGAAGATACTATTATGAGTTTTTCAATGCTTTTAAATTTAGTAGAGGCAAGTAATGCAAATTCTAAGGAATTACTCTGGAAATTTGTAAAAAAATACAAAAAAGATATTTCAGAAAAAGATCATCTAATTTTTGATAATTTAATAGGCTACGCTATTAAATATTTTAACGATGTAATTAAGCTACAGAAAAAATATAAAAAACCAGATTCAAACGAAAAAATGGCATTAGAGGCTTTAGTTAAGACTCTTGATGATTGTAGTGATGAAATGTTGCCTGAAGATATTCAAACGTTAATTTATTCAATTGGAAAAGAAAACGGGTACTCTGAAAATCTACGTGATTGGTTTAAATTAATTTACGAAGTTGTGTTTGGAGATGAAAATGGTCCAAGAATGGGTTTTTTTATAAGCTTCTTTGGAGTTAAAGAAACTAAAGAATTAATAACAGAAAAAATAAAATAATGTTTTCAAAATTCAGATCACTAATTTTTAAAATTGATCCTGAAACTGCTCATAATTTAGCAATTAAGTCTTTAAAATTAAATTTGACACCAAATTTAATGGATGAAGATAAAGATGATCCAATGTTTAAATCCACTTTGTTTGGTAAAGAAATAGACAACCCAATTGGAATGGCTGCCGGATTTGACAAAAACGCTGAAGTTTATAACCCTTTATTTAAACTTGGATTTGGGTTTGTTGAAGTAGGGACGGTCACCCCGCTTAAACAATATGGAAATCCAAAACCAAGAGTATTTAGACTAGTTGAAGACCAAGCACTTATAAATAGATTGGGATTTAATAACTTAGGAGCCGAAAATGTAAGCAATAGAATTCGATCTAATTTAAATACGGGTTTATTGGGAATTAATATAGGTCCCAATAAAGATAGCAATGATAGGCTAAATGATTATTTAATTGGTCTCAGAATCTTTCATGATATTGCGGATTATATTACAATTAATATTTCCTCACCTAATACAGAAAATTTAAGAAGCTTCCATGATGAAGAAAAATTTGATGAATTAATGAATTCAATTCAAGAAGAAAAAGTTAAACTTAAATCTGAAATACCAATTGTTGTAAAAATTTCTCCAGATATTGCAGAGGAACAAATTAGATCGGTAAGTAAAATGTTGTTAGATCATAAAGTAAGTGCAGTAATTATTTCAAATACAACTGCAGGAAACAGAGAAAAATTAAACGATATATTGAAGCATCAAAAGGGTGGTTTATCAGGCAAGCCCCTCGAAGAGGAAGCTAATAAATTAATAAGCAAGTTTTATAAATTATTAAAAGGTAAAATTGAAATTATTGGAGTAGGTGGTGTGGACTCAGGCGAAAGTGCGTATAGAAAATTTTTAGCTGGAGCAAGCTATGTTCAATTATATACTGGCATGGTTTTTCAAGGTCCAAATATTGTAGGAAAGATAAAAAAAGAGCTTAAAGAAATATTAATAGCTGACAGGATTAAGAATTTTAGAGAAATAATAGGCAAGAAACAGTCTAATTAAGCCTAATAAACTTGACGAGGTGACTAACTCATCTTATATAGTCACTAAATATTATGTCTAAAAAATGTGAATTAACCGGTAAAATACCCATGAAAGGTCATAATGTTAGTCATGCTAACAACAAGACCAATAGAAGATTTTTACCAAATTTGAAAAAAACTAAATTTACAAGTGAACTTTTAAAAAGAAGTTTGACATTGACTGTAAGTAACGCAGGCATGAGATGTGTTGATAAAAAAGGTACTTTTGATCAATTTTTAAAGACAGCAAAAAATAAAAACATATCACCAAGATTAAAAAAATTAAAAAAAAGTATATTAATTAAGTCACCATTTATAAAAAAAGCACCCAAAGCATCTCCCAATAAATCAGCTTAATGAAAAAAGTTTTTATAATGCTCTCATTTGTAATGGGGGTTGTTGTCTTAGCTTCAAATTATTTAGTACAATTTCCAATCAATTATTATGGTTTAGAAGAAATACTAACCTATGGAGCATTTAGTTATCCAGTTGCATTTCTGATAACAGATTTAGCAAATAGATCATACGGGAAACTTATTGCTAGAAAAATTGTTTATATTGGATTTATTATAGGAGTTGCATTTACATTATTTTTTTCAACAAACTTTGCAGATTTAATTTCAGTTAGAATAGCTATTGGGTCTGGTACTGCATTTTTAGTTGCACAATTATTAGATGTTCAAATTTTTGACCAACTAAGAAAAAAGAGATGGTTTGTGGCACCATTAACATCTTCACTAATTGGCTCTACAATCGATACATTTTTGTTTTTCTCGATATCATTTTATGCGACGGGTATACCTTGGGTAACGTTATCTCTAGGAGACTTAGCAGTTAAAGTATTAGTTGCGTTACTAATGTTAATTCCATTCAGATTATTACTAGGAACACTTAAGACCTCTAAAGCTTAATATAAAAACTTGTAAGATAAAATTTTATAGGCAAGTTTTGCTACAAGAAAATTGTAAGAGTTAAAACCTTTTATAGGTGAAAGTTCATTTATATCTGCACCAACAATATTAGAATTTTTAGCAGCTATTCTTATAATATCTAAAGTTTCGTCCCATAGTAATCCACCGGGTTCCGGAGTTCCTGTCGCAGGCATTATACTTGAATCTAGTCCATCTACATCAAAAGTTAGATAAACAGTTTTATTTTTTATCATTTTCTTGAATTTTTTTAAGTCCCAATTTTTTTTATCTTTTGCCCAAAAAATATTAATTCTAGATGAATTTTTTTTTAAAAAAGGTATTTCACTTTGAGAGATATTTCTGATCCCAAAAGAAATTAAGGATACATTTTTATAGTCTAGACACCTTTTGATAGCTGAAGCATGAGAAAATTTTTCACCATTATAACTTTCTCTTAAATCTGCGTGTGCATCAAAATGTAGTAAGCATATTTCTTTGTGTTTTTTTACAAATGGAGCAATACATCCGGGTGTTATTGAGTGTTCCCCACCAAAAGTGATTGGAAAAAGTTTTTTATCTAATATTTCTTGATTTATATTAGACATCTTTTTTAAAGCTTTTTTAATATCCTTATCAATCTTAAATGGTTTTAAAGTTTTAATTCCTATTTTTTTATAGGGCTCACAATGTAATTCTTCATCATATAATTCAACTTGGTGTGAGGCTTTAATAATTTCTTTAGGACCATTTCGAGTTCCACCACCGTAACTTACAGTTTTTTCCAGACCAAAAGGAACAACGACTACTTTTTCTTTAAAATTAACATCATTGTCAATTCCAAGAAATCCATTTTTATTAGAAAGATATTTCAATTTTATTTAAATATTTTTGAGAAGTTTTTTCTCGTTCTATTTTTCCAGTCACCTTTGTGATAAGCATCACTTGCAATCAAAGGCAAAACACTAGTTGCTTCTGCAAAAACCATCTGTTCTTTTGCAATATCTACTTTACCCCAAGAGCTCGCTTCTTTTAATGTGGAACTACTACATGCGCCATCTCTAGAATCTGCTACTGTAATTTGTACGGCATATTTATGCATCTCAACCTCTTTTCCCAAAAGTTCAGCACAGATAACAGTGTCTTGGACAAAATTTTTTGGAACTCCACCACCTATCATAAATAAGCCAGATCCTTTTGATTGAACTTTTATTTCTGTTAATTCACGAAGTTCTCTAATCGAATCTATAGTAATATGGTTTTTTGGATTATTCTCTTGATGAATTACCAAACCAAAACCAGCACTCGAATCTGTAAATGCTGGACAAAATATCGGAACATTATTGTCATATGCCGTTTCAATTAATGAATCTTTTTTCTTTGAATGCTTCTTTAAATATTTCCCCATTTCATAAATGAATTCTCTTGAAGTATAACTTCTTGGTTCCAGAGTATCAGCTATCTCACATATTTTTTTGTCACATTCTTGCAACTCTTCTTCATCAATATATGTGTCATAAATTCTATCTATATAGTTTTTTCTTAATTCAGCATCATCTTGAAACTGTGAACCCTGATAGTGTTTGAAACCTAAAGCTTCAAAAAAATCCATGTCTACTATTGATGCGCCTGTTGCTATAATTGCATCAACCATATTATATTTAACTAAATCTTTATAAATATTCATACACCCTGCGGCGGATGTTGATCCTGCTAGTGTTAAAAAAATAGTGCAATCCTTATCTTGAATCATTTCATTGAAAATATTGGCTGCATTTGCCGTCTCTCTTGAAACAAAAGACATCTTTTCCATTGAGGAAATAATTTTTCTTGCATCAAATGATGTAATATCAATGTGCTCGACTGGATTTTTTAAGAAGTCCTTTTTGCTATTATGAGTTAAATTTTTATTTTCTGACATTAAGCAACTAATATATCTTTATTGCTGTCTTTACCATACAGTGTCATTATAGGTTCATCTTCCACTTCATAAATTTCATCTGAATAAAAACCATTAAACTGAGTTCTAAAGGTTAAGCCGTACGCACCAAGCTGACCTAATTCTATGTAGTCATTTTCTTTAATGTTATGTGGAAGTAAAAATGGTCCCTTCATATAGTCCATGCTATCGCATGTAGGCCCATAAAAATCAAAAGCAGTTAATTTTTTTGATATTGTTTTTCCATTTTTTATTAAACGGGAAGGGTAAACCATGTTTGGTGTACCAGCATCAAAAAGAGTTCCATACGTTCCATCATTTATATAAAGTTTTTGTTTTTTTCTAAGATTTACTCTTACAATTGTTGATCCACTTTCTGCAACTAATGCTCTTCCAGGTTCGCATAATATTTCAGGAAGTTTTTCCAATTTTAAATTTAATAAACCTTTTTTTATTTCTTCAAAATAACTGTCTAAAGATTGAGGTACAAGATCAGGATAAATTGCAGGAAATCCACCTCCAATATTAATATAATCAGGAATAATTTTTGTTTTTCTTATTATATTTCCAATATCTGCAATTCCTTTTGTGTAAGAAATGGGGTGCATGCATTGAGATCCTACGTGAAAGCTCAACCCTACTTTTTTTGCATATTGTTTTGTTAACCTTAATAAACCAATTGCTTCAGATGTTAATGCGCCAAATTTCTTAGATAAATCTATTTCAGCATGTTCATTTGATACAGCCACTCTTACGAATAGTTCAAGGTCTTTTGCCTCGTTAGTTGTTTCAATAATTTTTATTAATTCATCCTTAGTATCTAAAGAAAAAGCTTTAATATTATAATTAAAGTAAGCTTCTTTGATATTTTCTCTGCTTTTAACTGTATGCATGTATGAACATTTTGCATTAGGGTTGATTGCTCTTATATCTTTAATTTCTTGAATAGAGGCTACATCAAAGTTTTCAATCCCACTCTCCACTATTGCTTTTAAGACTTCAGGATGTGAGTTGGTTTTTACGGCATATAGTACTTTGCCAGGAAACTTATTTCTAAAATATGTAGAAGCTGACTGTATAGATTTTTTTCTAATACAATAAATAGGTTTTTCCGGTTTTAGTTGATTTATAAGTTCATCAACTGTTTTAAATTTTTGCATTTCATATGTCCCCAAAAAAAATTTAATAAAAAAAAGTTTTTAAATACTTAAAAACTTTCATATAAATTATGCAATTAAGGCAATAGTTAATTAATGTAAAGCAAATAATAGGTATTGAAATTATCAAATTAAGCCCCATATCTAAAATATGGTTGAACTAACTAATTTAAAAAAAATAAGTGATTTTGATAACAAATCCTTGTTAATTGTTGATGATGACAATCCTTTTAGAGACAGGCTTGCCAGAGCAATGGAAAAGAAAGGATTTGAAGTTTTTCAAGCTGAAGGTGTACAAAAAGGTATTCAATCAGTAATAGAGAAAAAACCAGGTTTTGCTGTAGTTGACCTTAGACTGGCTGACGGAAATGGGCTTGATGTAGTAAAGCAGATACAAATTTCTAATCCTACTAGTAGAATTATTATGTTAACTGGTTATGGCAATATACCAACGGCCGTAGCAGCAATTAAAGAGGGCGCTATCGATTACCTTGCAAAGCCAGCAGATGCTGATGACGTTGAAAAAGCACTATTGGCAGATCCTGAGAAGAAAGCTGCACCACCAGAAAACCCCATGTCAGCAGATAGAGTTAAGTGGGAGCACATTCATAGAGTTTTTGAATTATGTAATAGAAATGTTTCTGAGACAGCTAGAAGACTTAAAATGCATAGAAGAACTTTACAAAGAATTCTATCTAAAAGATCACCTAAATAAATTTCCTAAGTTTAATAATTTTTTTAGCTAATATAGTTAATAGACAAATTTTAAATAATTCAGCTAATAAAAAAGGTGTAACACCTAATTCAAGTATTGGTTTATCCCATCCAATTAAAGTTCCAAGCCAAAGAACTCCAAATAAGTAGATTGTTGAAACAGAAAATACCAATTTACTGAAAATTATAAAAATATTATTTTTTAAATTTAGGTACCCTGCAAAAAATACAGCAGACAAAAAGCCAATTAAGTAACCCATTGTTGGACCAGTGAAGTAAACTAAACCTACACCTTTTTCGGGTGAATTAGAAAATACTGGTATTCCGATAATTCCTTCAAGAAGATAAATACTTACTGTTGTAAATCCTATTTTGTAACCAAAAGCTAACCCTAAAAAAAGAACAACAAAGGTCTGCATTGTCATTGGCACAGGGTAAAATGGTATTTTTAATTTAGCAGAAATAGTTAAGGCCATTGTTCCTAAAAAAATTAGTACAAATGTTTTTAAAGCTTTTTGAATTGAATTAGTTTTTAGTAAATCCATAACAATAAATTTACAATTTATTGTTATAATAATCTAGTTTTTTATTAGTCTAAGAAAAACATCCTCTAAATCACCATCATCAGTAGATATATCTATAATTTTGACATTATTTCTCTTAATTAGATTAATTAATTCTTCAATGTTAATTTTACTTTTTTCATAAGACACACAAATTTCAGTATCTAATTTTGATATCACTTTTAAAGAATCTATGTCTTCATCTTTAATGTCAATTATTTTATCTGTTTTAAAAGTTACTTTTTTTGTTTGAATTCTATCTAGTAGATTTTTAGTACTATCTAAAGCGACTACATTTCCTTTATTGAGAATAGCTATTCGGTCACACATCTCTTCAGCTTCTTCAAGATAATGTGTTGTTAAAATAATAGTTACACCAAGATTGTTAAGCAATCTTACATTTTTCCATAAATTCTGTCTTAGTTCTACATCAACACCAGCGGTAGGTTCGTCCAAAAAAACTATTGGAGGCTGATGAACTAAAGCTTTAGCCACCAGTAATCTTCTTTTCATTCCACCAGATAAACTTCTAGCGTAGCTATTAGATTGCTTTTCTAAAGATACTAATTTTAGAATAGTATCTGTAATTCTGTCCTTTTCTTTAATTCCATAAAGACCAGCCTGTAATTCTAATAATTTTCTTGGGCTAAAAAATGGATCAAGATTTACTTCTTGTGGAACTATTCCAACAGCAGCTCTAACTTGTCTAGGATTTTCATCTAAGTCAAAACCCCACACATTTACTTGTCCTGCAGTTTTTATTACTGTTCCAGCTAAAATATTTATAAACGTTGTTTTACCTGCACCATTAGGACCAAGAAGACCAAAAATTTCCCCTTCTTTCACGTCCAAGTTTAAATCATTTAATGCAAGGTTATCCCCAGTCTGTTTACTAGAGTAAATTTTTTTTAAGTTTTTAACAGAAAGTATATTTTTTTGCTCCATGTACGTTAATACATTTATAATATTTAAAATAATTAAGATAATATTATTTAATGGATAAAATAAAAAAAACAGATCATTTTTATTTAATAGATGGTTCTGGCTATATCTTTAGAGCCTATTACGCATTACCACCTCTAACTAGAAAGAGTGATGGTCTACCCGTAGGTGCAGTTAGTGGTTTTTGTAGCATGCTATTTAAATTACTAGAAGATTCAAAATCAAATGAAAATCTTCAAAAACCAACACACTTTGCAGTAATCTTTGATGCGGCTAGAAAAACTTTTAGAAACGAAATTTATTCTGATTACAAAGCAAATAGATCTGAAGCTCCTGATGATTTGGCACCGCAGTTTGAATATATAAGAAAATCTGTAGTCGCTTTTAATTTACCATCTGTCGATCTTCCAAATTACGAAGCAGATGATTTAATAGCAACGTATGCAGAACAAATTTTATCAAAAGGTGCAAAGGTAACAATAGTTTCATCTGATAAAGATTTGATGCAATTATATAAAAAGGATGTTCGTTTATTTGATCCAATGAAAAACAAATTTATAACGCCAGAAGATATATTAACTAAATTTGGAGTAGGTCCAGAAAAAGTTATTGATGTTCAATCTTTAGCTGGAGATAGTAGTGATAATGTTCCTGGAGTTCCGGGCATAGGTGTTAAGACTGCGGCAGAACTCATTAATAAATATGGTACTCTAGAAAAGTTGTTAGATAATGCACATGAAATAAAACAAAATAAAAGAAGAGAAACGCTTATAGAAAATAAAGATAAAGCAATTATTAGTAAAAAATTAGTGACACTAATGAAGGATGCTCCAGTTGAAAAAAAAATAGAAGAATTTCAACTAAAAGAAATTGACAAGGATAAGTTATATAAATTTTTAAGAGAAATGGAATTTAATAGACTTCTTAGTTCTGTTACCTCGACATATGGAGCGCCTCAATTGGAAGAAACTGCAACAGACATAGCACCCAAAGAAAAACAACAAAACATAAATAAAAAAAATTATCATTTAATTACTAATGAAAAAGAAATAGATGAGTGGATTAATGAAGCAGAAGAGGTTGGTGAACTGGCAATTGATACTGAAACTAGCTCGTTAGACGCACATCAAGCAGATTTAGTTGGCATCTCATTAAGCACTAAGATTGGTAAGGCGTGTTACATTCCAATAGGCCATAAGTTTAAAGGATGCTTAAAAAAAGAAGCTGTAATTAAAAAATTAAAACCACTTTTAGAGGACAAGAGTGTAAAAAAAATAGGTCAAAATATTAAATTTGATTTTATTGTTTTATTTAAACAAGGAATAAACATGAATTCAATGGAAGACACAATGTTGATGTCTTATGTATTGGATGCTGGAAAAAATAGACATAACATGGATACCTTATCTGAGATTCACCTACAGCATAAAACAATTTCATTTAAAGAAATTGTTGGTACGGGAAAAAAAGAAATAAATTTTAGTGATGTAGAACTGGATAAGGCAATGGAGTATGCCGCTGAAGACGCTGACATCACTTACAGGTTATACAAAATATTTAGTAAAAATTTAAAATTAGAAAAATTAACTAATATTTATGAAATTTTTGAAAAACCTTTAATTAAGATATTAGCGTTTATGGAAATTGAAGGAATAAAAATTGATAATAAATTTTTAAAAGTATTATCTGAAAAATTTGAGAAAAAGATTAATAAATTAGAAAAAGAAGTTTTTAAAATTTCAAAAAAAGAATTTAATATTGCTTCACCAAAACAATTGGGTGAAATAATTTATAACGATCTAAAGATTGCTGTACTTAAAAAAACCAGAAAAGGGAGCTTTGCTACAAATGCAAGTGTGCTTGAGGACTTAGCATTTAAAGGACATAAATTTCCTCAATTAATTCTTGATTGGCGACAAGTATCTAAGCTTAAAAATACTTATTCAGATGCTCTACCTGAACACATTAACCCAACCACTAAAAGAGTTCATACTTCATTCCTATTAGCGGCCACAACAACAGGAAGACTTGCTTCTAGTAACCCTAATTTGCAAAATATTCCAATAAAATCAGAAGATGGTAAAGACATAAGAAAAGCATTCACAGCTGAAAAGGGTTTCACATTAATTTCTGCTGATTACAATCAAATTGAAATGAGAATCTTGGCAGATCTAGCAGATGTTAAAGAATTAAAAAAAGCATTTAAAAATAACGAAGATATTCACTCACTAACGGCAAGCCAGGTATTTGATGTTGATATAAAAAAAGTTGACCAAGATATGAGGCGAAAAGCTAAAGCAATTAATTTCGGTATTATTTATGGAATTTCTCAATATGGACTAGCGAAACAAATTAATGTCTCAAATCATGAAGCGGATGAATTTTTAAACGCTTACTTTTCAAGGTTTCCGGAAATAAAAATTTATATGGACGGTACTATTAAATTTTGTAGAAAAAGTGGTTATGTAAATAATATTTTTGGACGTAGGTCTCATTTTAATGGAATTAATGATAAAAATTTTAATGTAAGAAATTTTCAAGAAAGAGCATCAATAAATGCACCCATTCAAGGTTCTGCTTCAGAAATAATGAGACTTGCAATGATTAGACTTGATAAAAAATTTGAAAGTTTAAAAAATAATAAGTCAAAAATATTATTACAAATACATGATGAGTTAATTTTTGAAGTTCCAGAAAAAGAAGTGAAAACTATAACTAAAATTATTCAAGAGGAAATGACCAGTGTTACAGATAGTGATTTACATTCATTTTCAACTCCCCTGACGGTAGACGTTAATACAGGGAATAATTGGGGAATACTTCACTAATTTAAGAGCATTGCCTAAATTAGAACAATTTAGTATTTTTAAAGTACTTTATGCATAAACAAACAATAGCACTGATTGATGACGATAGAAATATACTTACAAGTATAAGTATTGCGCTTGAAAAAGAAGGTTTTAATGTTCAAACTTATATTGATGGAGAGAGTGCATTAATAGGATTAACCAGAACACCACCTGATCTAGCGGTCATTGACATCAAAATGCCAAAAATGGATGGTGAAGAGCTTTTAAAAAGATTAAGAAAAAAAACATCTCTCCCTGTAATTTTTTTAACATCAAAAGATGATGAAATAGATGAGCTATTAGGATTAAAATTAGGTGCAGATGATTTTATGAAAAAATCAGGAGGATTCTCTATAAAAGTTTTAATTGAGAGAATTAGAGTTCAACTTAGAAAAAAAGATATCAATGTTAACCTTGAAGAAACAAAAAATATTATTTCTCATGGTAAGCTTAAACTTGATCCCTCACAACTTGAGTGTGAGTGGGATGGTAAACAGTTACCAGACAAGCTAACCACTACAGAATTTTTAATAGTTAAAGAGCTAGCTAAAAGACCAGGGATAATTAAAGAAAGAGCCCAGTTAATGGACGTTGCTTATAGGGAAGACACCGATATTGAAGATAGAACTATAGATAGCCATGTTAAGAGGATTAGAAAAAAATTTAAAAGGATTGATCCTGAATTTACTGCAATAGAAACAAGATATGGCAGTGGATATAGATGGAATGTTAGTTAATGTTCAGCGATTTCCTTAAAAGTATATCTATCTTACAAAAATTTTTATTTATCAATTTAATAATTTTTTTAATCATTGGTAGTTTAACTCTTTTATATATTAGCAATGTTAAGCCCAATTTAATAAAAGATAAAAAAAGTAAACATATTCAAATAATAGATAATACAATCGAGCATATTTTGAGGTTGAATATTAAATTTGAAGAAGAAGATATTAGAAAGTTTTTATTTTCTACAAGATTTTTATTTCAAAATTTAGACAGAGTTATTTTATTTGATAACCAACTCAATTTAGTTGGAGACACTGATACACTAGATTTAGATCCAAGATCTTTCTCCAATAGACTAGATATAGTGCAGTTAGAAATTTTAAATGAAGAAACAAGTAATAAGATAATTGAAACAAAAAATATAAATAAAGAAAAAACTGTTTCCTTAAAAGACACTTTAACAAACTATTCATTGTCAAAAGACTATGGAAGGGCATTTACTTTCACGCAAGAGGGGTATGATAAATTTTTATTAACAACTGTAAAAAATGTGACACTAGACGGAAATAACATTGGTTATTTGGCAATATCTGAAAATGCCAACGATATTAGGGCTGCAATTAATGAAAGAAAAACTTTTATTTTAAGAACTGCAATTTTTATTGGAATAGTAATCTTTGTATTTTCTTTTGTTTTAAATAGATATTTTCTTAAACCCATAAAAAATTTAGTAGAATATACAAAAATAATCAAAGAAAAGAGTAGAAAAAAAATAAATATAAACGAACTTAAAAGTAGAAATGATGAACTAGGCACATTATCAAATTCACTAGATGACATGACAAGCGAACTTCAAAAAAGAATTTCTCATGCAGAAAACTTTTCAACAGATTTAGTTCATGAAATTAGAAATCCATTAACATCATTAAAAAGTGCTTCCGAAATATTGTATGAAACAGAAGATCATCAACAAAGAGCCAAGTTAATTGATATTCTTAATCATGATGTCCAAAGAATTGAAAGGCTAATTACAGATTATTCTCAAATGCTAAAAGACGAAGTTGCCCTAAGCAAGGAAAAAATGAAAAAAATTAACCTAAAATTAGTTGCAAAGTCTGTAGTTGATGATTTTAACAATATTTATGAAGCAAAAAGAGGTATTCAAATAATTTTAAAAGATTCAAATAATCAAGAAGAGTATTTTATTAATGGAATAGAAAATAGAATAGAACAAATCATTGCAAATTTATTAGATAATTCAATTTCATTTAGTGATGATAATAAAAAAATCTTAGTTGAGGTCTCAAAAAATGAGAGAGAAAAAATAATTTTAAAAGTTATAGATGAAGGAAAAGGTTTTAAAGAAACAAGCACAAAAAAGATATTTGATAGATTCTATAGTAATAGGCCTGATAATTTTGGTGAGCATTCTGGTTTAGGGTTAAATATTGTAAAAAACTTAGTAGATCTACATGGTGCTACTATTTATGCCTCTAATAACATTACACAAAAGGGTGCAAATGTGGAGATTACATTCCCTGAAGTCTAATCATAAGTTGATTAATTAATTTTTTCTTATATAAAACCGAGCAATGGATGATTTTAAAGTTAAAGATATATCGCTAGCAGAATTTGGAAGAAAAGAAATTTCCATAGCAGAAAGTGAAATGCCTGGACTAATGGCGTTAAGAGAAGAGTATGCAGGAAAACTACCTTTAAAAGGAGCAAAAATATTAGGATGTCTTCATATGACAATCCAAACAGCAGTTTTAATTGAAACTCTAGTAAATCTTGGAGCAGAAGTTAGATGGTCGTCTTGTAATATTTTTTCAACACAGGATCATGCGGCAGCAGCAATAGCTAAAGCGGGAATACCTGTTTTTGCCTGGAAAGGTGAAACTGAAGAGGAAGCTATATGGTGCATAAGACAAACAATTGAAGGAAAAAAAGATTGGAAAGCAAATATGCTATTAGATGATGGTGGTGATTTAACTGCAATGATGCATAGCGATTATAAAGATTTGTTAAAAGAAGTAAAAGGTGTTTCAGAAGAAACAACAACAGGAATTAAAGCATTAAATAAAATGGAAAAAGATGGATCTTTAATGATTCCAGCAATTAATGTTAACGACTCAGTTACAAAATCAAAATTTGACAACTTATATGGTTGTAGAGAAAGTTTGGTAGATGGAATTAGAAGAGCTACAGATGTCATGATGTCAGGCAAAGTTGCAATTGTTGCAGGTTTTGGCGATGTTGGCAAAGGCAGTGCCGCATCTTTAAGACAAAGTGGTGCAAGAGTTATGGTTACAGAAGCAGACCCGATTTGCGCACTTCAAGCAGCAATGGAAGGCTATGAAGTAGTTTTAATGGATGAGGCAATAAACAAAGCAGATATCGTTGTTACAGCTACAGGTAATATAGATATTGTCACTGCAGATCATATGAGAAATATGAAAGATAGAGCAATATTATGTAATATTGGTCATTTTGATAACGAGATTCAAGTAGAAGCTTTAAAAAATTATAAATGGACAGAAGTTAAACCAGAAGTTGATGAGATAGAATTAGTTGATGGAAAGAGAATTATTCTTTTAGCAAAAGGTAGACTGGTTAACCTAGGATGCGCAACAGGACACCCAAGCTTTGTAATGAGTGCATCATTTACAAATCAAGTAATGGCACAAATAGAACTTTGGGATAACCATAAAAATTATGAAAATAAAGTTTATGTTTTACCAAAATCTTTAGATGAAAAAGTAGCGATGCTTCATTTAAAAAAAGTTGGTGCAAAACTTACAAAATTATCAAAAGACCAAGCTGACTACATAAGCGTTGAAACAGAAGGTCCATTCAAGCCCGATGCATATCGCTACTAATAGCGAAATAATAGATATCTCTTTAGAAGTTAAGACAGCTGAACTAGCAAAAAATTTTTCAAAAATACTAAAAAAAGGCGACGTAGTTTTTTTTCATGGTGAAATTGGAGTTGGAAAGACAACGTTTGTAAGACATTTAGTAAACTATCTCCAAACAAATAATAATCTAAACCCAACAGAAGTTACAAGTCCCACTTTTAACCTAGTAAATGAATATGATGTGGGAATTTTTGTAGTCCAACATTATGATTTATATAGATTAAAAAGTAGTGATGAGACAAAAAATATTGGATTATTAGAAAATCAAAAAGAAGTCATAACATTGGTTGAATGGCCTGAAAAAATTAATAATAAAATTAATAATAAAATTGATCTATTCTTTGAATATGGAGAGGATATTAACAAAAGATTTTTATCTATTAAAGGTTTAAGTAATGAAAAATTAAATGAAATCAATTAAACCAACATTAAAAAAAATTAAGGGTGATGCATCTTTTAGATCTTTTTATAGGAAAACAAGTAATAAAAAAAATTCAATTATTGTGTATGCCATAAAAGAAAAAGAAAAAAACCTCTTAATATATGCTGCTATAAATAACTTGTTGATTGAAAATAAGATTCTAGCACCAAAACTATATAAAGAAAATTACAAACAAAATTTTATAGAAATCGAAGATTTTGGTGATGATACAGTATTTAAACTATTAAGAAAAAGTGGAAGTAATAAAATTAATTTATATAAAAAATCTATTGATTTACTTAGTAAAATTCAAAAAATTAAAAAAAACAAAATTAAAAACTTTAAAGGAAAAAATTATAAAGTTCCAATTTATGAGAACAATAAATTATTTAAAGAAGCAAAAGTATTTTCTGACTGGTATGCAAAAAAATATATATCTAAAAAAAAATTACCAACGGTTAATACTGAGATAAATAAACAGATAAAATTTTTATTATTAAATCTTAAGCTAAAAAATAATACTTTAGTGCATCGAGATTTTCATGTATCAAATTTAATAAAATATAAAAAAAAATTAGCAACTATTGATACACAGGATGCCTTAATAGGTAATAGAGCGTATGATCTAGCATCTTTAATTGACGATGTTAGGTTTAAATCTAATAAAAAATTAAAAGATAATATTTATAATTATTATTTAAAATTAAATGATGACAAAGTTAATAAAGTTATTTTATTAAATGATTTCGAAATATTATCAGTGATTAGAAATATGAAAATAATAGGGATTTTTGCAAGGTTGGCAGAGAGAGATAAAAAGAAGATGTATTTAAAACTAATACCTCACGCTTGGAAATTAATAGAGCTTAGAATGCAAAATAATCAAATATTTAATGGCCTTAAAAGAGTACTGAATATTAATTTTCCAAAGAAAATAAGGAACCATAAATGAAAATTAACACTGCATTAATTTTGTGTGCTGGTTATGGAAAGAGGTTAAACCCCTTAACACTAGTAGAGCCAAAGCCACTATTGAAAGTTAATAAAATTACATTACTTGAGAACTGTATCAATTTAACTAAATCTTTAGGAATAAAAAAAATAATAATAAATACATTTTATTTAAAAGAAAAAATTGAAAGCTTTGTTGAGATAAGAAAATTTGATTTGGATATTAAAATAATCAATGATGGAAAAGAAATTTTAAATACCGGAGGAGGAATTTTAAATATGATGAATTCCTCAAATGATTCTGATTTTCTAATATTAAATCCAGATACTGTTTGGAATCAAGGCTATGTAGAAAAAATTAAAGGTATGGAAGATTTTTATTTTACTAATCAAATTAAAAATATACTTTTACTTGTTAATAAAAACCTTAGTTTTGATAAAAAATTAAAAGGTGATTTCAATCTTCTAAAAAATACAATTAAAAAAAATCTTCAAAATGATTTAATTTATACTGGGTGCCAAATAATTAATAAAAGTTTATTTGAATCCTTATTGGTTAATAATTTTTCAATATCAAGAATATGGAATGAATTAATTAACAAAAATGAGTTATACGGTTATGAAAGCTTAGAAAGCTTTTATCATTTGACCAACCTTGAGGTTTACAAAGAACTCTTAAAAAACAATTAAATCTTTAGCTCTATCTTTATCTAAATATTTACATTCAATAATTTCTTGTTTTGAATCTAGATTAATTAAAAGTGGATTTCCCGTTGGTATTTCAAGTAACGATATTTTTTTATTATCTAGTTTAAATAAAAACTTACACAAAGCTCTAATAGAATTACCATGAGCTGAAATTAAAATATTTTTATTATCTAATAATTTATTATGAATATCAGAGTTATAATATTCCATTACTCTTTTATAAGTATCTTTAAGGGATTCTGTATCTGGAATTTTCTCCTTAGGAACAGTTTTATAGGTATTAATATTTATAGGGTGGTATGGATTATTTCTACTTAGAGGATCAGGTTTAATATCCCATGATCTTCTAAATTCATGAATTTTATCCTTCCCAAGTTTTTCCTTCATTTCGTTTTTATTTAGACCAGTTAAAGCGCCATAATGTCTTTCGTTGAATTGCCATGCTCTTATCGGTTTTTTGTTATTTCTCAATGTGTCTTGAATAAATTTAAGAGTATTAATGGCTCTTAATTGAAATGATGAATAGAAATAATCTATATTTATCTTTAATTCTTTAATATACTCACCAGATTTACATGCTTCCAATTTTCCTTGACCAGTAAGATCTACATCAACCCAGCCTGTAAATCTTTTTTCTAGATTCCATTCACTTTGACCATGTCTAACTAATATTAAATGAGGCATTTGATATATTTTGATAACTGATAAAATTAATAAAATAAATAAAATTATTATGAAATATATAAAAAAACTTTTAATTCTAGGGTTTCATTCTGCTAATCTAATATTAATAACATTTTATTTATACCCAGGAAGTATATTTGGTTACATCTTATACAGAAATAGTTCTATCCAACCACAACTTACTAGGGATTTTATAATTTCCTCTAATCACCTATATGCATTTATTGTACTTTCTACTTTAGGAATCGTTGCTTATCAAAATACTAAAAAAATTAAATTTATAATTGTGTATCTATTTTTTTTATCAATTATTTTAGAGTTATTTCATTTGATCATACCCAATAGAGGATTCGAGATGAGTGATTTATTTGGAAATATTATAGGAGTTATATTGATAATAATTATTTATAAGGTTAAAGACAAGTATGTTTAAGTTTAAAAATATTTTTTTTATTATATTAATTGCTTTGATTTCAGCGTGTTCCTCAATACCTAAAAATACAGCAAATAGTTGCTCCATCTTCAATGAAAGATATCTTTGGTATAAACATGCAAAAAGTGTTGAAAAAAAATGGGGTACTCCTATTTATGTTCAGCTTGCTATTATTAAAATGGAATCTGATTTTGATTGGTTGGCAAAACCACAGCGAAAAAAATTATTTAAAATCATACCCTTTAAACGACCTTCAAGCTCTTTTGGATACTCTCAGGCTGTAAAAGGAACATGGGAACAATATAAAAATGAAACAGGCAATAACCTTGCAACAAGAGCAAGATTTAAAGATAGTGTAGACTTTATTGGCTGGTACACAGATAAAACTGAGTCCCTTTTAAAAATTTCCAAGAAAGATGCTTTTAGACAATATCTTGCATATCATGAGGGGTGGGGTGGTTATAAAAATTATAAGAATAATCAAAAAGTTATAGGCTTAGCTAAAAAAGTAGAAAAGCAATCTAACAAATATAAGTCTCAACTGCAAAAATGTCAGAAAAGATTAAATAAAAATAAATATATTATTTTTTAACGAAGTTGTTTTTTTAACTCAATATCAACAGCATCAATTCTTTTTGTATTTTTTGCTAATACTAAATACATCGTTGGAGTAACGTAAAGTGTAAAGAATGTTGATATAATCATTCCACCTAGAATAGTGGCACCTACAGCTAATCTTGAGGCCTCACCTGCGCCTGGTCCAATATTACCTATAACTAAGGGCATCATTGCTATCATTGTACTTATTGATGTCATCATTATTGGTCTAAATCTTAATTGGCAGGCTTCTTTAACTGATGTTTCAATATTTTTACCAGCTGTTCTTAGCTGATTGGCATAATCAACTATTAAAATACTATTTTTAGTGGATATTCCAATCAGTATGACGAGTGCTATTTGTGAGAAGATATTAATAGAACTATTTAAGAATAGAATAAAAACCAACCCTCCAAATAAAGCAAGTGGGACAGTTAACATAATAATAAATGGGTGGATAAATGAATTAAAAGTTGCAGCCATTACCAAATAAGCTGTTAGAAATGCCAATCCAAAAATAAGAAACAACTCGTTGCTAGTCTCTTTTATTTCTTCTGATTTACCTTTCCATGCAATTTGATTAGAGGAGCCCACTTCTTCCATGGTTTCCTCTAAATATGTTATTGCTTCAGTAAGAGTGTAGGATTCTGAAATATTTGCAGATATAGTTACAGCTCTTTGCCTGTTATATCTTGCTAATTTTTTTGCAGATCCTTGCTCACTGAATTCAACTAAATTTGCTAAAGAAATTAGTTTACCAGTACTTTCTGATCTAACGAATATTTTAGAAAGCCCCTCTTGAGATCTTCTATCAGTCAAATACTGCTGGAGTATAATTGGGTATTCTCTACCAAGTCTATTAAACTTCGTTACAGTTTTTCCACCATAAAGAGTTTCCAAAGTTTTTCCGATTGAGTCAGTAGATATGTTTAAGTCTTTAGCTTTATTTTTGTTTATTACTAGTTTGATTTCAGGTTTATCTCTAGAATAGTCAGACTCTATTCTTGATAAATTTTTATTTTGTCTTAATTTACTAATAACTTTAGATTGTATTTCTTCTAATTCCTCGTAAGTGCTGCCCAATATGACCATTTGAACTGGTTTATTGAAGCTAGAAACTCTAATAGATTGTGGTGATATCGGAAAAGCCACAGTTTCCGGTACTGTTACAATTTTTCCAATCGCCTCTCTCATTATTGTTTGTGAACTTTTTTTTCTATCTGCCCATTCATCCAATAGTGCAATTATTATAAAACTATTAAATGAATTTTTGTTGCCACCAAAGCCAGGAACTCTCATTATAAATCTCTTATATGGACTACCTTCCGCTTGAAGAAGAGGAATTAATCTTTTTTCAACATCTTCTGCTCTTTTTTCAGTATATTCAAAAGAACTTCCCTCATCAGTAAATCCAAGGACAAGATAAACTCCTCGATCTTCCATAGGAAGTAATTCTTTTTTAGTAAAATTGAACAAAATACCTGAGACAATAATAGTGAAAATGATAAATGAAATTATGATTTTTTTCTTATTTAACCAGTACGCTAATGTTTCTTCATAAAATTTTGATAATGATTTAAAAAACTTATCAAATTTAGCAACTATAAAATTTTGTTTTGGCTCTTTGGTTAAGAATTTACTTGCTAACATGGGCGACAATGTAAGTGCAACAAAAGATGACACTACAATTGAAAAAGATAATGCTATTGCAGTTTCTCTAAATAGTGTTCCTGCAATTCCATCTATAAAAATTAAGGGAATAAATACTGCAACTAGAATTAATGTTGTAGCAATGATTGCAAAACTAATTTGTTTTGATCCTTTGTAAGCTGCGACTAAAGGACTTTCTCCATTTTCAATTCTTCTATAAATTGCATCTGTCATTATAACTGAATCGTCGGTAATTATTCCAATTGCTAAAATAAAACTTAATAAAACAAAAATATTTATTGATAAGCCAAATAAATAAAGACCTAAAAAAGATGCTATCAAACTTACAGGTAATGCAACTGCTGGAACAATTACTGCTTTTATATTTCCTAAAAATAAATAAATAATAATAACCACAAGTATAAAAGCGATTATTAAAGTTTTATAAACTTCGTCGATAGCAGTACCTACATAAGTTGCCCTATTAAAGGCCACCTCTATATTGAGATCATCAGGCAATGTTTTTTTAACTTCATTTATTTTTTTTTTTATTTCTTTAGAAAGTTCCACTGTTGAAGCACCACTTTTTGCATAAATACCAATTCCCACAGTTTTTAAATTTAAAGCATTCTTACTTTGTGCTTTAAAAAGATTTTTTTCTGAAACTGGACCAAACTCAATATCTGCAATATCTGAAAGTCTTACAAAGCTGTTTTGGTTCTTTTTTACAGGTAACGCTTTTAATTTTTCTATATCGTTATATGATTTATCTAAATTTAGGGTTAAATCAATATTGTTAGCCTCAAGAGTTCCTGCTGGTAGACTTATATTTTCTTTTCTTATTGCTTCTTCAACTTCTTGAATAGTTAAATTGTATGCTGCTAGTTTAATTGGATCTATCCAAACTCTAACACTCAAATCTCTCAAGCCACCAGTTCTAATGGTTCCTACATTCTTAACGCTTGAAAATTGATCTACTAAATATCTTTCAACATAATCTCCAAGCTCTAAATCACTCCAAGTTGCAGAAGATACAGCTAGCCACATAGTAGTTGAAAACCCTGCTGATTGTTTAAGTATTTGAGGGGCATCTGCTTCGCTTGGTAAATTATCCACTATTCTTGCAACTCTTTCTCTTATATCGTTGGCTGCATTATCTAGGTTAATATCAGTATTAAATTCAACATTAATTGAGCTACTTCCATTTTCTGATGTTGAGTTAATATTTTTTACTCCTTCTACGCCACCAATCACCTTTTCAATTACTTGAGTTACCTCTTGATCAATTATAGGAGCTGAGGCAGACTTGTAGTCTACTTTAATTTGAACCACAGGAGGTTGTAGGCCCTCAGGTAATTCTCTTACAGGTAATTGTGAAAAAACAAATATTCCAAAAACGATTAATATAAGAGACATTACCCAAGCAACAACTGGTCTTCTTATACTTAAATCCGTTATAAACATTATTTTTTAATTGGTTTTACTTTTCCTCTTGGTCTAACTTTTTTTAGTCCTTCGGCAACAATAGTCTCTCCCTCATTAAGGCCAGAGATTATCTCAATAAATCCGCCATCTCTTATTCCAATTTCTATTTCAGTTTTATTTGCAATATTGTCTTTTGAAACTTTGTAGACGTAAGTTTTACTTCCCTCTACCATCATACTAGTATCAGGTATTGCAAGAGAATTTCGTTCGTTATAATTAATAACAACCTCTAGAAGAGAGCCTGGAATTAATTCAGAATTTTCATTTTCAATCATAACTCTTGTAAGTAAACTTCTTGTTTCAGCATTAATCCTACTTGAAACAGCATATACTTTCCCATTATATGTTTTATTTTTACTACCTGAGAATTTTGCCTTAATGGGTAAATCTTTTTTTATGAATGCTGCAAAAGTTTCAGGAATCTTCAGATCAGAATATATAATCGAGTTATCATCTAAAGTTATAATAATTGAGTTATCCGAACCAAGAATGTCACCAGTAATACCCCTGTATCCAAGAACACCATCGAAAGGTGCTATAATGTTTCTATCTTTAAGCTTAACAATTAGATCGCCTTTTTTTACATAATCCTTAAGGATTAGTTCAGATGTTAAATTATCTCTTTTAATTCTAAAAGATTCTGCTCTCTTTGATACTGCTGTACCGAAGCTTTCAATATTTTCTGAAAAGCTTTTGTAAACTACCTCTTTAATAATTATTCCAGGTGGAGGTCTTTTACTGAATTTTTTTTTAAAATGATTGCCTATCATTGTTCTTCCAACAATCACTATTATGATTATTAAAAAAAAAGTAATGATTGCTGTACTAATTTTTGTTGATCTTTTCATTTTTTAATTATTCCCATACTCACTCCATGAGCCATCGTAAATTGTTGGCATATATTTAATGTCTATTAAAGAATAAGCAAGAGCCAAAACTGATGCAGTAACTCCAGAACCACAGGTAAATACTACATTTTCATCAAGTTTGAATTTAATTAATTTAAATTTATCAAGAATTTTTTCTTTAGAAATGAATGTGTGATCTTCATTAATAAGCTCAGAAAAAGGCAGGCAAAAAGAATTTTTTATAGAGCCACTTCTCAACCCTTTTCTTGGCTCAGGAACCTTACCTTCAAATCTCTCCCTACTTCTTGCATCAATAACCTTAAACTTATTTACATTAATATTTTCATCAATTTGTTTTTTGTCTTTTACTAATTCTTTTTTTTCATTAGCTATATAATCAGAACTAATAGTTTTTGTTAAATCATTAACTGTTGATTTTCTTTCATTAATCCATTTTTTTAAACCACCATCTAGCACATGAACTAAACTTGGGTCATGTCCAAAATAAATAAAATTATACCAACATCTACAAGAACTTATTACATCAGAATTATCATAAATTATTATTTGGTCCTCATTTCTAATACCCATACTTGATATAATTTTCTCCCATGATTTAATATCAGTTAACATGTGAGGTAGATAGGTATCTATTTTAGAATTTTTATCTAAATCAAAAAAGATTGCCTTTTTTATATGTAGCTTTTGATATTCTTCAAAACCATCTCTCTTTGTTTGAGGCATGTGCCATGAACAATCAATTATTTTTACTTTATCTAAATTTTTTTCTAACCAATTTGTATCGACCAATGACATATTATCTTTTTTCTAAATATCTTTGATGGTATTCTTCTGCGGGGCAGTAATTCTTTAATAAAGAAAATTTTGTTACAACTTTTCCAGATAAAGCTGAATTTATTTTTTCTATAACATTTTCAGCAATTTCTTTTTGTCTGTCACTTAAATAAAATATTTCACTTCTGTATTGTGTTCCAAAATCTGGACCTTGTGAATTTAGAGTTGTTGGGTTATGAATTTCAAAAAAGAAGTCTAAAATTTTTTCATAAGAGATAACTTTAGGATCAAAGTCTAATTTAACAACTTCTGCATGATTTGTGTTACCAGTACATACTTCTTCGTAAGTAGTTTTTTGACTGTCACCACCACAATAGCCAACCTCAGTTTTAATAACTCCTTCGAGTTTACTAAATTTAATTTCTGGCCTCCAAAAACATCCTAATCCTAAAACTGCTATTTCCATTGATTATAGTTTAATTTGATTTACAAATTATTGCTATGTTAACTAAAAATCAACTAGGCTTTTTGTATATGTTTCTATCTGTATGCACATTTTCCGTTATGGATTTACTGGTGAAATGGTCAAGTGACTATCCAACAGGAGAAGTGTTGTTTTTTAGAGGCTTTTTTGGACTATTACCAACTTATTTTTTAATACCAAAAAATAAACTCAAAACTTTTTACACAACCGAAAGATCGAAAGAGCATTTATTTAGATGTCTTATGGGTTTAATGGCCTTAATAGCAATAGTTATCGCATTAAGAGAACTTCCCCTGGCTGTTGTTGTTAGCTTGTCATATGCGGCACCATTATTTATTACGGTATTATCAATTTTTTTATTGAGTGAGAAGGTGGGAGTTTTCAGGTGGTTGGCAGTCTTGATTGGTTTTGTAGGTGTTATTATAATTGCCGAACCTGGATTTAAGGGTATGAATTACCTTTATTTTTTACCATTAATATTTTGTATTGGAATGGCTTTTGTAACCATTACAATTAGAAAGCTGTCTACGACAGAGCCTATTTGGCTTATTTCAATTTTTTTTACAATTACAATTTCAATTGCAGGCTTAGCTACAATACCCATGGGATGGATAATGCCAAATTTTCAAGATTTTATTCTTTTAACTTTAATTGGAGTAACTGGTGGTTCTGCAAATTTATTTTTAACTCAATCTTATAAACTTTCCGAAGTGTCTTTAGTTGCGCCGTTAAAATATTTGGCTTTGGTATTCGCTATAATTTTTGGTTATTTAATTTGGAATGAGGTACCAACTGTAAAAACACTAATAGGAGCATCCCTGGTAGTTCTTGCCTCTCTTATAATCTTTAGAAGAGAAATTTATCATAAACAAAAAATACCATCCACTACTAGACATGAGTAAAAGACCAAAATATTGGAATACTGCAAAAAAATACCTATCTAAAAAAGATAAAGTAATGTCCTCATTGATTAATAAATATAAATCTCCTTCTGAGGCTGTGCTTACTTCTAGAAAAGATATATTTTTTTCATTATGCAAGAGCATCATTGGACAACAAATTAGTGTTGCTGCAGCTAACTCTGTTTTTTTGAAATTTAAAAAGAAATGCAAAAATAAGATTAATGCAAAAACAATTTCTAAACTTTCTTCTGCTCAACTTAAAAGCTGTGGATTAAGTGGACAAAAGGTTAGGGGAATAAAAAGTTTAGCGAAACAAATATTGGATAAATCATTTAACCCTAGGTTAATTCCTAAAATGTCAGATGAAGAAGCTATTATCTATTTATCTCAGTTAAGACAAATCGGTAGATGGTCAGCTGAAATGATATTATTGTTTACTTATAATCGTTCAAATATTTGGCCCATACAAGATATTGGTCTTTTAAGAGGAATTTCAAAAAATTATAAGAAACAATACCTACCACCAGAATCTTATGTGAAGTTACTAAGCAAAAGATTTAGTCCGTATTGTTCAGTTGCGACCTGGTATTTATGGAGAAGTATAGATCCAGAACCTATTCAATACTAAAGCCTTCGATAATTTGTAAGTTTCGTTCTGTGGTGTCTTTTGCTAATGCCCACCCATCTTGATATTCTTTAGAATCGTGACACTTCATAGCCTGTTCGTGACTTGGAAATTCCCAGATTACAGTTCTTGGGTAAGTTTCACCTTCTAAAGTTTTAAATTTTCCACCTCTTACTAAGGGCTTTCCTCCATAACTTTTTATTATTTCAGTAACTTTTGACCCATATTTTTTTATATTTTCTTGGCTATCTATTCTTTTGTATAAAGCAATCCAATAGGCTTTCATTATTTCTCCTTTTTAAATAATTTTTTATATGATAATGAATTTTATGGCAGAAAAATTAATCATCACTTTTGATCAGTATACAAAAATTGTAGAAAAGTTAGCAATAGAAATTCACAACAACTATAAGCCAACAGTACTAGTGGGTATTATGAGAGGAGCAGCTCCTATATTGGATATTCTTTCTAGAATTTTAAAATTACCAATTGCTTATATAGTTATTCAAAGTTATTCCGGAGTTGGAATGGAAGATAAACAAGGTCAATTGATGTTTGCTAGAGAAATTAGCTCTTTAGCTGAGAATAAAGATTTTGATAAAGTATTATTAGTAGACGACCTGTCTGATACCGGATTAACTTTAAATAAAAGTATAGAGTGGTTGAAGAATTATGAGCCAACTAAAAACTATATAAACGAAGTTAAAACAGCATGTTTATGGAAAAAAAAATCATCTACATTTGAACCAGATTTTTGCCCAGTAAAACTAGATTCAGACCCATGGATTGTTCAGCCAACTGAACATTATGAAGAATTATCTATGGAAGAAATAATTAAGAGAAATAAATAGAGCCGAAACTAATCTAGCCCTAAAAATTATTTTTTAAGCAACTGTAAAACTAATAACACTTAAGATTGATCATCTTATGATTAAGTTCGACTAATATTAGATTATTAAGGAAAATACTCTTAAAAATCTAAGTTTATCAACATATTTAAACTTATAAGTTTATATTTATGACATGTTTTGAGTGTTATCATTCGATCATGCAAAAACTCAAATTTATTTTTATAAGTTTATTTTTTTTAACTCTATTTTCTGGCTGTCAAACAATCAAAAATAAAACAGACGCAATTGTTGAAAAAGAAAATGCTAAGTTAAGTGAGTACATTGGAAAAACTTCAAGCAATTTACAAATGGATTTAGGTAAACCAGATGAAGATTTTAAAAATGGTAAGGGTAATTTAGAGCTTGTTTACAATACCAAAAAATATGGAATACTTTGTGAAAGAAGATTCGAAGTGGATTCTAACTCTATTGTGATTGGCTTTGTATCAAATGGATGTTTCTAACAACTAGAAACTAAATTTTTTCAGAAATTTTTAATGCGAAGGCATAATCAAGTGCAATTTCTTCTATAGCTCCATCTCTTCCAGATTTGCCACCATGACCTGCATTCATTTCAGTTTTTAAAAGTAATAAATTATTATCAGTTTTGTATTCTCTTAGTTTGGCGGTAAATTTTGCAGGTTCATCAAACAATACCCTGTTGTCACTTAAGCTTGTTGTGATCAACATATGAGGATAATCCATTTTTTTTATATTATTATAAGGAGCATAAGAATAAATATAATCAAAGTGATCCTTTTTATCTTTTGCATTTCCAAACTCATCAAACTCACCAACTGTTAAGGGTAAAGAATGATCTAAGTTAGTTGTCAAAGAGTCCACAAAAGGTACCGCCATTATTATTCCTAGAAATAATTCGGGTGATTGATTAACAGCTGCCCCCATAAGAAGACCTCCAGCAGAACCACCCATTCCTATTATTTTATTTTTTGAGGTATATTTATTTTCAATTAAATATTTTGCAGAGGCAATATAGTCTTCAAAAGTATTCTTTTTATTGAGTAGTTTTCCTTCTTTCCACCATTTCATCCCTCTTTCCATCCCACCTCTAATATGAGCTGTGACCCAGATAATATCTCTATTTATTAAACTTAATCTTGTAGTAGAAAAACCAGGACTCATTGAGCTTCCGTACGAACCATAACCATAGAGTAATAAATGTGCAGATCCATCCAGCGTGGTATTTTTATGCCTTGTAATTGTAAGAGGCACCAATCTCCCATCATGCGATTTACAATCAACTCTCTCAACAATATAATCATCAGGATTATGACCTGAAGGAATTTCTTGTTCTTTAACTAATTTTTTTTCTTTAGAACTAAGGTTGTAAGAATAAACTCTTGATTGTGTTTTTGGCGATGAGTAGCTCAAATAAATCTCATCTGTATCCTTATCTCTTTGCAATAAAGATGCACCAGGAACATACACAGTCTCATCTGAAAAAATTAATTCTTCTTCTTTTTCAGTTATTGTGTTTTTTACAAATAATTTATCTAAAGCATCTGAAGTCTCTGATCTTATGATCCAATTTTTTAAAAATGTTAGACCACCGATTAAAACCTCTTCTTTTGCTGCTATAAATGTTTTCCAATCTGGTTTATCTAAACTATCAGTTATATCTATTTTAAAATCTTCAGCATTTTCATTTGTGTGATTGTAAAATTTTCCATCCCAAGAATTAACAGAGTAAAGTATTCCTTTTTGTCTTTTTTTTATTAATTTAGGTTTGGGTTCTTTTTCATTAACATCAAAATAGTATTGCTCTGAAGTATTATGGTCAGAGGTATTGATAAAAAAATATTTATCGTCTGAACTTAAACCAATCCCAACCGTGAAAGCTTCGCTCTTTTCTTCAAAAATTAATTGATCATCATTAGTGCTTGTTCCTAATTTATGTCTGTAAATCTTTCTTGGTCTGTGATTTTCATCAAGTTTTGAGTAAAAAATATATTCATCATCTAAACTAAAAGTTATGCCACCTGATGTTTCTTCAATTTTTTCTGTAACTAATTTTTTTGTTTTAATATCTCTAATGTATATAGTGTAGTATTCAGAACCCTTAATGTCTAAAGAATAGCCTAAATATTTATCATTAAAACTAACCTCAAGGTCACCAACGCCAAAATATTCTACATCAAGTTTTTCTTTTTCTTCATCACCATTCCAAATTTCTTCAATATTATTAGTGCCAATTTTCTTTCTTAATTTGATAGAGTAATTTCCTTTGGTTGTTGTTTTTGTCCAATATTCATAATCAAAATCTTTAAAAGGTAGAGATTCATCATCTAACTTAATTCTTCCTTTAATCTCATTAAATAGTTCTTTTTGAATATTTTTAGTATTTGATAAGTGAAAATCTGTATAGAAATTTTCTTCTTCTAAGTATTTTCTAACTTCGGGATTTAATTTTTTATTATCTTTTAAAACATCCAAGATATTATCTTGATGTATCCAGCTATAATTATCCTCCCAGCTAGTATTGTGACATGTTTTTATTTCTGATTTTTTTTTAAGTTGTGGTATTTTCATTGAGGCAAATTAAATATATGAATATAATCATTTATACACTAGTTTTTTTTGGAATTATTTACTTTTTACTAAAGCTGTTAGCCAATACATCTTCTAAAAAGATATCAAAACATTTAAGAAAACTAATTTTTATTGGGTCAATAATCTTAGCTTTAATACTTGCTGTTGGAGGTAAGTTTTTATTAAGTATACCATTGACGTTACTAAGTCTGGCTATAGTTAAATTAAAAGGGTTTTCAATTATTCAATTAATCGGTTTGTTTAGGTTGATTCAAACACTTAGAAGATCTGGAAGGTTTTCATTCAACCAAAGTCAAAATATTAAAAACTCATCCACATTATCTTTAGAAGAAGCTTTTAAAATTTTAAATCTTGATAAAAATAAAAAAAATACAAAAGATGATGTCAATAAGGCCTATATTAAAATTCAAAAAAAAATTCACCCAGATATATCACCAGAAACTGGAAGACTATCTGCGATTGTTAACGAAGCTAAAGAGGTAGTTTTAAAAAATATTTCTTAACTTAAGATACGATTTAATTGATCAAAAATTTTATTTGGACTAATCCTGTCCTTTCCATGGGTGCCATGTGTAACGGTATTTCCACCGTCTGGAATAATGGGGAACATCCTTGGACTGTAATTTCCATAAAGCAATGGTGTGTCCGACATTAAAACAATTGTTTTTATTCCCAGTGCTGAAGATAGGTGGCTAAAACTCGTGTCATTACAAACAGAAGCATCACAATTTTTTATTACAGGCAAAGATTCAGTTAAGTTCAGATTATCCAGTGCATAGCAATTACCTTTAAACTCTGAGCTAAGTATTTCTTTCAAAATTTCTTGTTCTTGGTAATTTTTGCCAGTGGCTAAAAAAAATTTGCATTTATATTTTTGAGTGATTAAGCGCATAAGTTTTATAAAAATTATTGCTGGAATTCTTTTGGTTGGTCCTGATCCACCTATGCCAAGTAAAATATTTTTTTCATCATTATGAATTCTATAATTATACTTCATTTCTTGTACAGATTGATTGCTAATTAAAATTTTTGGATCACATTTAACATTGAGATCTAAGTTTTTTTTCAAAAGTCTTTTTGCAGCCTCTATAACATGTTGACCTTTTTTTTGTAACAAAGGGTACTGGTGAATATCCTTAATCCCTGCGATCCTTGCTATCAAGTTAAACCTTAAGGATGAATTAAAAATAAAAACTTTATCAAAATTATGTTGCTTAAGATCTCTTATCAAGTTGTAAGAACCAGTAAGACCTTCATGCCTGCCATTGTTTAGATTATTGTTCCGTTCAAGAATAATTATTTTGTTAATAATATTACTATCTTTTAAAAATTGTTCTGCTTTTGAACTTTCTTTAACAAGTATACTTACGTGTGTATTAAACTTTTTAGAAATTGCCTCTATAAATGGCAGATAGATAACCATGTCACCAATCCCCATTTTATTTTGAATTACTAAAATTTTCATTTAATACTTTATCATCTTTACTAATTTTTAATTTTATATAAGTTTTAAAAATGAATGAAATAAAAGGCATTTATGCGGCATCAATGTCAATATTTAATAGCAACTTAAGCTTAAATATTGAAAAAACTGTTAGCCATGCTGAAAAAATAATAGATCAGGGTTGTCATGGAGTTGCTATTTTTGGAAGCACAGGGCAAGCACAACTTATATCTATCAGCGAAAAAATTAGTTTGTTGAATCAATTATCAAAAAGTAAATACAAAGATAAATATTTAATTGGAACAGGACTTAATTCTTTAAGTGAAACTATCAATTTGATGAGCGTAGCCACATCTCTAAATTTTAATAATTTTTTAATTATGCCTCCTGCTTATTATAAATACGGTGATAAAGAGGTAATAGAGTTCTATTCAAGAGTAGTTGAAGCAACGCCAAATAGTAGAATTATTTTATATAACTTTGAAAAGCTTTGCGGATATAAATTTAGTATTGAATGTGTTGAAGAACTTGTTAAAAAATTTCCAAACCAAATAGTCGGTGTTAAAGATAGCTCATACAACCTTTATGAGAATATAAAATTAGATAATTTTTCTGTTTTACCAGGCTCAGAGTCAAAACTTTTAAAAGGCTTAGAACTAGGGTGTGCTGGTATTATTACCGCAACCTGTAATGTAACAGCAGGTTTATCAAGAAAAGTTTATGATGACTTTATTGAAAAAAAAAAACAAACA
>Ga0222670_1000053_pt1 | contig 50379 bp, 44 predicted proteins | sample AntAcemetagen732_FD_181148 | JGI IMG/M metagenome (GOLD analysis project Ga0222670, IMG submission 181148) | Saline water microbial communities from Ace Lake, Antarctica - #732 | ecosystem: Environmental > Aquatic > Non-marine Saline and Alkaline > Saline | place: Antarctica: Ace Lake... | reverse complement strand
TGGAAACTTAATTAAGTTAGAATTTTTGGTTTTAATTAATAATCAACTTACTGCATTGCCACAAGAAATTACCAAATTAATAAATTTAGAAGAGTTAGATTTAACAGAAAATTCATTGTTAACTACAATTCCACCAGAACTTGAACTAATGCCCAATTTAAAAATATATCGTGACAAGACAAAAAAAACACAAGACTTACAACCACTTAATCAACCGACTCTAAATATTTTTAAAAACGTACTTTGTAATAATTATCTTGAAGGTGAAGACAATACAATTCCTGATTTTTTAACAGAGACATTAGACGAAAACCCATTCATTGTGGAGCATAAAAATATTTACTCTGGAAATGCATTGGGGTGGCTCTTAAAAGAGTTTCCCGACGAAAAAGACCCAAGAGAATTCGTGGAATGCAAAGACGAGACACCAAGTGAGTGGCAAGGCAATGCATATGCTAGGTATGTAAAACCAGACGGTAGAACATTTGTTAACGTACGTGTTAACGGAAGTAATATTCTGGTTTTAAAGCCAGATTGGTTTTGGTACGGACCAATTCCTGAAACTAGAATTTTTCACTTAGAACCACAAGCACCTGTAAAAAAGTACATGACTAATCATCTGCTACCCAATATGCGACCCGACTTTAATGCGTTAGGAGCAGACCATTGCAACCAAACTGGGGAAATGATTCCATACAAATTGGTGGAAATTACAGAAAACAGTGCTCCTGCGTTTGTTGCTGCAGCCAAGTACAAAACGGATTCTTTAGCAACGGCTTTAGCGGTTGGAGGCAAACGACGTAAAAATAAATATACTATTAAACAAAAACGTAATTTCCAAAAGAATGGCAAAAAACGTCAAAAATACAAAACCTTAAAACATAAGTGTATGCTAAATAAACATAAACAAACCAATAGCTTAAAACCTAAGCAACACAAACGTAAACAAACTAAACGTAAATAAAATAAAATAAAATTGTATAATAATTATCTTTACTAATTTATGAAAAGGTGTCCCAATAAAAGTCGTAGAAATAAAAAAACGAATAATTGCGATAAAATAAAAACACTTCGCTTTAAATCTTTATCAAAGTCACTAAGCAAAAGTAAAAGTAAAAGTAAAAGTAAGAAAAAACGCAAAATGAAGCCAACTGATAGAAATAAATACGTTAATCTGGTCGACAAGTATAACCAATTGCTTACTGATTACAAAAATGGAACTGAAAAAAAAGAGGGTGATATTTACCGTTTTTTACAAAAGGTTGCCAAAAGGGAATACTATAAAGACGCCGAGTTTGCTCAGTTTCAAGAACTGTTTTTCCAAAAATTCATTAAAACGGACGAATACATATCCGCCGAGTACAACGAGAAACTCCACGATAAACTTGTTGCACTAAGAGACAAGGCCGATTCTCGTTCTCAATAAATACACAATTATTCCAAATCGTATTTGATTATGTCTTGTTGTAATAATTTATATATTTAGTTTGTGACGTATATCGTCACAAAATACGTTTTTAGAGGGCCGCACAAATTGCTCACAACTTTAACCCACAACTTTTAGTCACGAATTTTGCTACAAGTTTATCTTTTACTTTTTCAACAAGATTACAAAATAAATTCATCTTAAAATCTTAATAAAAAGATGACTAACTAACAAACCGATTTAATCCATAAAAAATAATCAAAAAAATAATCAAAAAAATAAGATTATTAATATTACACAAAATATTGACCGATTAAATCACTTTGTTAGTTAGTCATCTTTTTATTGAGATTTTAAGATGAATTTATTTTGTAATCTTGTTGAAAAAGTAAAAGATAAACTTGTAGCAAATCTCGTGACTAAAAGTTATGGGCAATTTTCGCGGCCCTCTAAAAAATGTAGTTTGTGTATGAATGCGTCTTGGTAGTATAAATTATAACTGTAATTTGTGACGATATGTGTTTTATAAATATACTGCGTCTAAATTTGTGAGTTGTGGTAAAAAATATTAATTATAAAAACCCAGAAAATAAAAAAAACAACTAACATAACAACATGAGTAACCGAGTTGGACCAGCTAATTTATTTGTCAAGAGTTTTTCCGCCAGTTCGACCAACCCGAATATGATTAACCGAACCAAGTTGTCTACTACCACTGTGTTTAAAAAACAAATGCGAGGAGCAAGGATTAAATCGTTTGCTAAACCAAAGTAAATAACATTAAACAAATAAAACCAAATAATGTAACCAGTAAAAATGAAAATATATTACATACACTTTAGATATAATATAGTAACGTATACTAATGTCATACTCTCTTGTGATTGTTGAGTCACCCGCTAAATGCAAAAAGATTGAAGAGTTTTGCGGGCCAGGCTATAAATGTGTTGCCAGTTTTGGTCACATTCGCGAACTGCCTCACATACGCAATATTGACGTCATTAACGGGTTTGTTCCCACATATGTGCCAATGAAATCCAAAGCTGAACAAGTTAAAAAAATTAAAACACTGGCTCAAGCTTTTAATTGCAAGGAAGTTATTTTGGCTGTGGACGATGACAGAGAAGGTGACGCCATCGGATGGCACCTATGTCAAGTATTAAACCTTGACTGCACCACTGTTAAACGCATTATTTTTCACGAAATCAGCAAGACTGCGGTACAGCATGCAATCGCTTTTCCTCAAATATTAAACATGCCATCAGTTAAAGCTCAGCAGTGCAGACAAATTCTCGACGTGCTAATCGGTTTTACCATTTCTCCTATACTTGGAACCGCATTTACTAAAACAATCCAGTCCACCAATAAAAATAAAAATAAAAATGCAAAAACAACAAATGGCTTGTCTGCTGGTCGATGTCAAACTCCTGCTCTTCGTCTTGTCTACGAGAACTGTATTGAGTGCAAACAAGCACAAGGCGATATGATGTTTAAAACTACAGCAATTTTTACTAGTGAGGCTTTGCCCTTTGTGCTTAAACCCGAACTTGAAACTACATCCATGGTTAAATCTTTCTTAGATTCCTCTGTCAATTTTAACCATGTTATGTCTGTTAAACCCTGCACTAATTCTATTCGCAAACCTCCAAGACCATTTTGCACAGCTAGTCTTTTACAAACCGCAAGTAATAAATTTAGTATGGGACCAAAGGAAACTATGAAGTGTGCTCAAATTCTTTACGAAAATGGATATATTACATATATGCGAACAGATTCAGAAAAATACAGTGCTGAGTTTATTTCTTCAGTCATTGCGTCCACCATGGTTCAGAGTCGATTTGGTCGCAACATCAACACACAACTCCTTGCTGAACTTTCGTCTGATTCTCATTCTGCTTACAACGGTAAAGCTGAGACTATGTGTGCTCATGAAGCTATTCGCCCTGTTAATATTAATGTTGAAACAATTGAAAAACTCGATGCTCGGTCTTTAATTCTTTATCAACTTATTTGGAATCACACTTTAGAAAGTTGCATGGCTGCCGCACAAGTTCATGTGTTACAAACTGAAGTCACTTGTCCTTTATCTACTTTAGTGCCAAATAAACACATTTATGTTTATACTTGTGAACAAGTCATCTTTTATGGCTGGAAGTGCGTGGTTCCCAATTTAAACCAAACCAAAGACGAAAAAGTATACCGCTACTTACATGCTATTAAAAATACGGTTCCAGTTAAATATTCATCTATTACAGCGTGTCCCCACTTAATTCATACTAAACCACATTTAACTGAGTCTCGTTTAATTCAACTTTTAAAAGACCATGGTATTGGTAGACCATCCACTTTTGCCGCAATTGTGGACAAAATTCAGGAAAAACAATATGTTGTTAAGCGAAATATTTTAGGCAAAAAACAAATCGTGGTTGAATACTCTTTAAATAATCTTCCAGCAACCAAACACTTTATTAAAGAAACTACAATTGAAAAAACATTTGGTCAAGAAAAAGACAAACTGGTTATTCTTCCACTGGGAACTCTGGTGGTTGAGTTTTGTATTAAAAATTGGCCAACTCTCTTTCACTATCAATATACCAATGCTATGGAAATCAAACTTGATTCCATAGCATCTAGTTCTAACAACGACGACAAGTCGTCCCACATCTCTTTGTGCAATCAATGTTGTCAAGACATGACTCATTCAATTGCCCCAAAGTTTGAAATTAAAATTGTTGATAAAAACCGTCCCGAACAAAATCTTACACTTATTATTGGTAAAAACGGACCAGTTATTATCGATAAAACCCATATCAAAAAAGTCGCCTTCATATCTGTTAAAAACGACCTTGACATTGCTGGTTTAAAAGAGCAAACATTAACATCTCAACCTATTATTTACTTGGAAGATGTAATTAAAAATGATGATGATGATAATGCAAATAAAATAATATCCGATTCGAAAATTATTAGACAAGTTACTACTACTACATCCATACGTGCTGGTAAAAAAAACGGTGCTGATTCCAATTATATTTACTATAAAACTGCCAGCATGGGAAAACCCAAGTTCATTTCTCTTGTTCTGTTTGAACATGACTATTTAGTGTGTGATGCAAAACTATTAACTGCCTTTGTTACTTTGAATAAAGGCAAAAAAACTAAATACAGTAAAAAGATAAATTAAATTACTAAATAACTTCTTTACTTTTTACTCTTTCTTTTACTTCTAGTTTTACTTTTAGTCTTGCGATTGCTCATGTAGTTTCTACGGTAGCCTCCTTTTTTTACGGTTCTGGTTCTTCTTGTTCTTCGTCTTCTAATTTTGTGGCCACGAGTTTGCATATTATTGCTTTTACGCAATATTTTTTACTTAATGTGTTTTACATATTAACTAAAAATGAAATAAAATATCTAATCTAATAATTAAATAAAAAACCATGGATCTTAAATTGACAATGTGTTTATTAGATTGGATAAATCTAGATAAAATCTGGTGGCCTGATTTGTCTGCTAATTCATCAGAAGGTGCTATACAGTTGCTAGAAAAAAATCCAGATAAAATTAATTGGTGGTATTTGTCTTGCAATAAGTCAGAAGGTGCTATGCGGTTGCTAGAAAAAAATCCAGATAAAATAAATTGGAACCAGTTGTCTTGCAATAAGTCAAAAGGTGCTATGCGGTTGCTAGAAAAAAATCCAGATAAAATACATTGGAATCGGTTATCTTGCAATACGACAGAAGGTACTATACAGTTGCTAGAAAAAAATCAAGATAAAATACATTGGGATTATTTGTCTAGAAATTCGTCAGAAGGTGCTATACAGTTGTTAAAAAATAATCTAGATAAAATCGATTGGGATTATTTGTCTCAAAATCGGTCAGAAAGTGCAATGCAGTTATTAGAAAAAAATCCAGATAAAATAAATTGGTTTGGCTTGTCTCAAAATCCGTCAAAAGGTGTTATCAAGTTCTTTGAAAATAATCCAGATAAAATATATTGGCCTTATTTGTCTAAAAATCCATCAGCTATGCAGTTGCTAGAAAATAATCCAGATAAAATTTATTGGGATTGGTTGTCTGAAAATTCGTCAGAAGGTGCTATTCAGTTGTTAGAAAAAAATCCAGATAAAATTAATTGGAGTAGCTTGTCAATGAATAGGTCAAAATGTGCTATGCAGTTGCTAGAAACAAATCCAAATAAAATACAATGGTGGTGTTTGTCTAGCAACCCGTATATATTCAAGTATGACTATAATAAAATGAAAGATAACTGTATGTTGTTTAAAGAAGACTTGATAAAGAATAGGTTTCATCCTCGCAATATATCCAAGTTTAAACATTGGAAAATTAATATGTTTGAGTAGAAATTAAATTGAAAACTTAATGGTGGTTGGACAATTATCCACGCTAAAGTTTTTAAGTGTATGTGATAAAGCATCATTGCGACGTTTTCTAGTTTTAATATCAGGTTTAACTGTGCCATCTGCATTTTTACTAACTGCCTTGAGTGATTTTTTACTTGTTTGACTTCGATTGCCCATTTCTTTAAACAACATGGTAAAGTTGTTGCGGATATACTCAATGATTTTATTTTCAATTGCCCAGCGAATAAATTTCATTTGACCCACGGTTGTCTTTAGTAACTTGTTTTCGTATGGTATGTCAATGCGTTGAGTGCGACAACAGGGGTCAAATTGTTTTTTTGAATATCCAGATAGTGTTGCTTTGTAGTTAACGTGAACGAAAAAACGATTAGTTATTCCATTATTAATAACAAGTGTATCGTTTTTAGCATAATCAATAACAGTCCACTCTAAAAGACGAAGCGATATTTTGTCCTCAGTAGAAATAAGCATGTAAAGTTGCTTAATATGTTCGGGGTCAGAATAAAACTTTAAAAGACTTGTTAGTAGGGAAATATTGGGGCTATATTTAGAGGTATCATTACTAGTATTAAGTGTTTTACTTGAAAATGCGTATGATATTACTTCAGTCATTGTTTTATATTAATAAATTTAAATAGTTATTTTTAGATGATTTTTTATTTTAGTTATAATAAAAATAAAAAATAAAAAAATAATAATATAAATATAATAAAATAAATACAAAAGTTTAAATGAATGAAATAAGCTTAAATATGGAAAATGGATTTATAGATTTAAATGAAGATAACACTTTATTAACAAATGAACAAATAAATATAATAAAAAATAAAAATAATATAAAATATGACATTGCAAATTATAACAGTAACTTACCAAATACAATACAACCAGAATTCAATAATAATAGTATTATAAAAAAGATGGTATATACATTTAGTTGTTTGGGGGGTTTTACAATTGCCTTAATTATTGTAATGACAACAATTTAATTTTGATTAACATATATTTACAAATCTTGTAAGTGTAAAACTAACAAAAAATAAAACATTGATATTAAATAAGAAAATCATGGACAAAAAAAACCCTATTATAGTTGGGAGCATTATTGGATTATTAAGCGGGATTTATTTTATTTATGCCAACACTCAAAAAAACAAAGATACAACCAAGATAGAAGGGCTAACCACTATGAATGGTGAACTACGATGTCCCAACTTACTTATTCAAAAGGGAGCCATGTTTTACCTGTACAATACCAACTTGGCAGAAGTTCCTGGTGTAAATCCGATTACGTTTAACAATTTAGAAGAGTATACTGAGTTTTTAGAGTGGCAACGTGGTGCAGGCATTCGATGTCCTGTTTTATATGTTCAAAGTACATACAATGCCCAAGGCGAACGTGTATATAAAGCAAGACCTAGTGTGTCAGAGCCTCAAGGCGGACTAGGTCCATCAACTCCTGTCCCTTTACCTTTGCGTTTTACAAAACTAGTGGATGCATCAAGACAGGACGGAGAGTATAATCAAAATGGCTATCCTGCGTATGACCAGTCAAGTTATTACCAGGGATCAGTAACGCCTTTAGACCAAATAAAAAACTCAGAAGAAAATATGCTATATAGCGACAGTGCTATGGACCCAAATTGGGGCGGACAAGATTATACTAAAGCACTAGTAGACACAGGATACTATGCGGACAATGAGGTTTCCATAAATGTACCGTAAATTATGTGTTTAATTTCTTTAATTATAATTTGTTCTCTAACTTGGTTTTCATTTTCAATTTTTTTAAATATTTTACTTCTTTGATTAACAACATACACATTAGCAATTGTAGCACTGTAAATAAGAATCTTTATAATATTTTGATACATTTTTATATTATTACTTGTTACTTTTTATTAGTATTTTATTACTATTTTATTTTTTATTAAATTGTATGCAACTATTAAATAAAAATGAAAAAAATAAAACGAAATAAATATATGTAAGCTAAATACAAAACAATACCATGAATGTAGAATTACCAATGTGTTTATTAGATTGGATAGATCGAGATAAAATGAATTGGTATATGTTGTCTGGAAATCCGTCAGATGGGCGATCTGACCAATACGATGTTATTACACTTTTAAATCTAGCAAATACTCTATCCGGTGGCATTTCAGTTGAGGAAGATGACATTTCAGTTGAGGAAGATGACATTTCTGTTGAAGAAGATGACATTTTTGTTGTTGTAAATACTATTAATTGATTAAAAATGAAATACAACAAATATTTCATTTTTTTTATTTTACAATGTATTTTATTTTTAATCAATTTCTTCAATACTTGGACCATCATCTGGTACAGACGTATCTTCAGTAGATGTGTTTGATTTAGGCATGGACTCTGAGTTATTATCCATTTGCTGAATAATTGGCAAAGCAATCTTTTCAAGATTTTTTTGGTTATCCTCAAATGCTTCTTTTTCTGCGGTTTGATTTGCGTTTAACCAATCGGTTGCATCCTTGCATGCGGTCTCGATTATAACCTTATTTTCAGGAGTGATTTTACCTCCATCTTTATCCACAGTAGATTTTAGTTGAAATATGTAATTTTCAAACGTGTTTTTTGCCTCAACACGTGCTCGATTTGCATCATCTTCAGATTTATACTGCTCGGCTTCTGCTACTAAACGATCAATCTCTTCAGCAGACATACGACTTTTGTCATTTTTAATGGTAATTGTTTGGGCTTTGCCCGACGACTTTTCAACCGCAGATACGTTTAGGACTCCATTGGCATCAATATCAAATGATACATCAATCTGAGGAACTCCACGGGGCATTGGGGGAATTCCTTCCAACTGAAACTTGCCTAAAGTAGAGTTGTCTTTAGTCATACTACGCTCACCTTCAAACACTTGGATGAGAACACCAGGCTGGTTGTCCGAAAATGTAGAAAATGTTTGACTCTTTTTAGCAGGAACTGTTGTATTTCGCTTAATTAAAGCAGTCATTATACCACCTGATGTTTCAATACCAAGAGACAAAGGTGTTACATCCAATAAAAGTAATGACTCGAGTTTTTCAGATTTTTTGCCTTCCCCACTTAGCAAAGCTGCCTGAACAGTTGCACCATATGCTACAGCTTCATCAGGATTAACTGACTTATTAAGTTCCTTTCCGCCAAAGTACTCGCTTAACATCTCTTGTACTTTAGGAATACGAGTTGAACCACCAACAAGTACTATTTCATGTACATCAGACTTGGCCATTTTTGCATCACACAATACACGCTCAACTGGTTCTATACACTTTTTAAAATAATCTATATTCAACTCTTCAAATTTAGCACGGGTTAGCGTTGAGTTAAAGTCAATTCCTTCAAACAGTGAGTCGATTTCTAACTGAGCCTGAGTAGATGCCGACAAACTTCGCTTGGCACGTTCACAAGCTGTACGTAGACGACGCATGGCACGAGTTGAGCCAGACATGTCTTTCTTGAACTTTCTTTTGAATTCAAGCACAAAATAATCAACCATGCGATTGTCGAAATCCTCTCCACCTAAATGTGTGTCTCCAGCAGTAGCCTTCACTTCGAAAATTCCGTCATCAATATTAAGAAGAGATACGTCAAATGTGCCACCACCCAAGTCAAAGATAAGAACGTTCTTTTCGCTTTCTCCCTTTTGGTCAAGACCATATGCGATGGCTGCGGCAGTCGGCTCATTAATAATGCGAAGCACATTAAGGCCTGAGATAAGTCCTGCGTCTTGAGTTGCTTTTCTTTGGGCATCGTTAAAATAAGCAGGAACTGTAATAACAGCATTTGTAACTTTGCGTCCTAAAAAAGACTCGGCCGTCTCCTTCATCTTAACAAGCACCATGGCGGAAATCTCTTCTGCAGAAAATAACTTGGACTCGTTTTTAAACTCAACACCAATCATGGGCTTGCCTTCAACACCAGCAGTTACTTTAAAAGGCCAGTGTTTCATGTCTTGTTGAACAAGCGAGTCGCTCATTTTTCTACCAATGAGACGCTTAGCGTCAAACACCGTATTTAGAGAGTTAATCGCCACTTGATTTTTTGCTGCGTCACCAATAAGACGCTCAGTATCGTTAAATGCTACGTAAGATGGCGTAGTGCGGTTGCCCTGCTCGTTTGCAATAATTTCAACACGGTCGTTTTGCCAAACTCCAACACATGAATAAGTGGTTCCCAAGTCAATTCCAATAGATGCTCCTTCAATACTGTTCATATTTCTATTCTACATATATGTAGAATGTTGTCTTTAATACATTTTTACAATAAAATGAAAAAATGTAAATTACTTTATTTAATTCATAATATCAAACCAAGATATTGTCGATTATTCAAACCCATCAATCATCCAATTTTTAAACTTGGGTATATTGCCAGGATGAAACTTATTTTTCATCAGGTCTTCTAAATTTATCCAATTTAATAAATACATTGGTAATTCGATATTCATTGTTTCTTTGTAATTATATTAACACATGATTATTTATCAACTGAATATATTTCTTTTTTAATATCAACATTTTTAAGTAAATTTAAAGTAACATTTTTAACAACATCATTACCTTTTTTCGTATCATTACATTGATAATGAAATGCCCATTTTTTAAATTCATTTGTTTCTTTTGGATAGTATTCTAAAATAGCAGAACATTGACATGTTTGCTTGTTAGTTTTACATATATCTAAATAATTGGACATATCTTTCATAAGTTTCGCATGAGCATTTTCATGTATTTTTATGGGTTTATCCATATTAATATTATTATTATATAATTTTTATAATCTTTATATTGATTTTTATTGAAAAGCCTTGTTAATGTTTTTATAAGGAATAATTATGCAGAAAATGAATCCAATTTTAATTAAAAAATGAATTAGAAACAACGTGTATATGGTAGTAGTAAAGAAACGTAATTGTTGAAAAATATGCACAAAAAAAAAACCCTAAATCAAGTATCTGGGTCAGTATTTGTGTCTTGTTTGGAAGACAAGCAAAAAATTGTTGCTTGTTTTCCTAAAATTGAGCTTTCACAAGAAACCTTGTTGCACCAAAAGGTTTTAAATGCGGACATTTATGTTGCCATACCATATGGAATAAAATATTTTGCATGGGTAACCACTAAGGATCATGTTGGATTAAGTGATGATAACCGAACAAATAATAATGTAATTTGTTTGTTTATTGAAGCTGGTAATAACAATCACTTAGCATCACAAAATATATTTTATGTATCTCTTGGACAAATATCTGAGCAAAACAATAATTGGATAAATCATTATATTTTTCACGGAATTTTATTTACAGAAACAACTAAAAACAAAAATACTTATTTTGCAAGTAATTTCATATATGATTTAAAAACAGCTCACATTGTTGGCCACAAAACATTCAAGCAAACCATGCAAACATTGCATTATATATTTAACCAGAATACGTTTGTTAAACAGATACGTGATTTTATGATTCAGACTTATTCACTTCACTTTGGTGCTCCTATTATGCATCCCAAGTTTTCCGAACTGTTAACCAAGTTGCAGGACTTGCCGTACAATGTGCAGTACATTCGCTTTCGATATTTAGAACACTCAGAAAGCGAGCCCATTAAGTTTGTAAAATACTTTAAACCCAATAAAAATAAGACGTTAGTTACAAAAAGTCTTGGTGAAAACACAAATGAATTAGTGCTAACCAAACCTAATACAAACATAAACAATAATATTCGACGCCTAAGTCATGCTGTATTTAAAGTGTATCCTCAGCGTCAGCAAGACACATATAAACTATACGCATTAAATAATGAAACTAAAGAGCACTTAATAGACATTGCATATATTCCTAATTACAAAACGAGTATTATGATGAATGGAATATTTCGAAATGTCAAAGAAAATTTAAATTTGGATGCTTTGGAAGAAAGCGACGACGAAGCAGAGTTTGAGAACTCAGACTTGGACAAGTTCGTAGATTTAAAAACAACTCAAAATATGATGTGTGAGTATAGTCCCAAATTTAAAAAGTGGATTCCACTTAATATTACAACAACTCATGACATTATTAAAACAAGCGCAATGGGCATTTAAATAATTATTTTTTTTATAAAAAAATGAAATAAATTAAAACACTTACTTAAACATTACAAAAAACTATGAATGTTGAATTACCCATGTGTTTATTAAATTGGATAAATTCACATAAAATTAATTGGGAATATTTGTCTGAAAATCCATCAAAAGGTGCCATACAATTGCTAGAACAAAATCCAGATAAAATATCTTGGTGGCATTTGTCTAAAAATCCGTCAGCTATGTGGTTGTTAGAAAAATATCCAGATGAAATAAATTGGCATTATTTGTCTGCAAATGAGTCAGAAAGTGCAATAAAGTTGCTAGAAAAAAATCCAGATAAAATAAATTGGATGTATTTGTCTGAAAATCGGTCAAAATATGCTATCCCGTTATTAGAAAAGAATCAAGATAAAATATTTTGGGGCGAATTGTCTGCAAATGAGTCAGAAAGTGCAATAAAGTTGCTAGAAAAAAATCAAAATAAAATAAATTGGATGTATTTGTCTGAAAATCGGTCGGAAAGTGCCATAAAATTGCTAGAAAAAAATCAAAATAAAATATTTTGGCAAATTTTGTCTAGAAATCCGTCAGCTATGCAGTTGTTAGAAAAAAATCCAGATAAAATATATTGGTCTTGGTTGTGTCATAATCAGTCAGAAGGTGCTATGCGGTTGCTAGAAAAGAATCCAGATAAAATAGATTGGCTTAATTTGTCTCAAAATCCGTCAGCTATGCACTTGCTAGAAAAGAATCCAGATAAAATAAATTGGTATTATTTCTCTCAAAATACGTCAGAACGTGCTATGCGGTTGCTAGAAAAATATCCAAACAAAATATCTTGGGGTATCTTATCTAGAATTCCGTCAGCCATACAGTTGCTAAAAAAACATCCAAACAAAATATGTTGGAGTAACTTGTTTTTAAATCCGCATATATTCAAATATGACTATAATAAAATGAAACAAAACCGTTTAATGTTTAAAGAAGACCTGATGAAAAATAGGTTCCATCCTCGCAATATATCCAAGTATAGAGATTGGGGGATTAATGGGTTTAATTCTTATTAAAAATATAATTACAAGAAAAATGATTTTTTTGTCTTGTATAATAAACGCAGTATCTTTAAATATGGGTATATGCTTATCATCAAAGTCAAAGGAAATCATAAATATTGAATTACATGATAAATTAATATCAGAAATCAATCCAGATGAATATAAATATTTTACATGGAAAGGTCAGACATTTGATGCAAAACCATGTAATATTTACGATGGAGATACGTTTAGTGTGTGTTTTTATTATTACGGACAAGTAATAAAATATCGATGCCGATGTTTAGGTTATGATTCTCCAGAAATGAAACCTTCATTAAAATTAGAAAATCGACTTGAAATAAAAAAAAATGCAGTAAAAGCAAAAAATAGATTGGCAGAACTATTATCGCAAAATAATATTATACGTATTACATGTGGTGATTTTGATAAATATGGTCGTGTTTTAGTAACAATGTATAATGATGTTAATGGCTCAAAATCAATTAATGATATTATGCTTGAAGAAGGTTATGGTTATAAATATAATGGTGGAACTAAACAAGTTTAGTTAAGCTGAAAATGCCATACATACTTTATAACAATCGCAACATATCGTATATTGATCATAACACTCACGTTGTTTATTTGTTTTTATGTTTTTTTAATTTCATTTTTTTTAAACCAATAAATATTTATTTTACAAGAAAAATGAAAAACAAAATATATCTATTATACTAGTAATAGTATAGTATCAAATAATGTCTACTGCAAATTTAACCCAAAAAATGACTGCTATGTGTAGTACATTTCTCGACAAAATTCGAGTGGCTCAAGACGGAATTGAGATTTCCGACGAACTGGAGACACGATTTAAAAAAATATCTAAAATTAACCAAGACAATGTAGTAAAAAAACTTATTTCTCTCGGATTTACACGTAAGCCAGTTGTAAGTTCGCTTAATGTGTTGCTAAACAACGGATTTCGTGTTTCTGTTACAGGGGAGCAAAATGTATACCAATATTGTAACAATGGTCGTTTAACAGATAAAATGCTTGAATCAATGGAAAAAAAAACACGTGATGATATTGTTGATTTTGCGGAAGCTAATGAGTATCCGTTTCGTATTGTGATGTCAACCGAGCAACCTGTTTCCGACTCAGAGAGGGAAAGCATAAAGAGTTCATTTAATTCAATAGATAAATCTTATAGATATATACGTCGTGTGTCATTTACTCACGAAAACTATCCATATTTAGTTATCGATATGAGTACTGTAAAGCAGTCATCACCAAACCAAAACAGCTCATTTTTAAACTCAGGAATTTTTCGAAACATAGATATGTATGAAATAGAGATAGAGTTTAGTAAAAATAGAAGCCAATATTTTCTCGGAACCCAAGATATGAATATAGCATTAAAATTAACAGATACAAATGTAAAAAAAATGGTGATAACTCAGTTTCAAAAGTACATCAAATATATTTTAGGTGGACTTCAAGAATCCAACTATCCAATTTCATTCAAAACGCAAGACAGCGTCTTATCCGACTACAAGACTATTTTGGGTTTGCCAAGCGGAACTAAAGATAATGCTCGCAGGTCTATCTTTATTGGTCCGTCGTCCAAGACGTTACAAATCGACAATGTTGTTGTAAATAACGAAAACGAGCTAAAAGTTCCAAACGTACGAGTTCCAGGTGCATTTTGCGTTACGGAAAAGGCAGATGGCGATCGTCATCTCATGTTGGTAAACTCAGTGGGAAAAATCTACCTTATTACATCAAATATGCAGGTGAAGTTTACGGGTGCATCATGCGATCCCAAAATTTGCAAGAACACGATTATTGACGGAGAACTCATCACACAAAATAAAAAGAAGGAATTTATTAACACATATGCTGCGTTTGACCTGTACTATATGAATGGTGTTGATGTAAGATTTTTAAAGTTTATGCCGATTCCCAAGGTATTAGAAAAATCTTTGGACAAAACACAAGATAAAGATGTGATTCAACCTGATAATGATAAAATAAAAACTGGAGGTCAAGAAGATTTGAACGCAGTACATTTAGACCAAGATGGGGGGGCAAAGAAAAAAGAAAAAGATGTAAAAGATGCTAAAGAGCGTGAAGAAAAAGAAGTAAACAAAGATGAATGGGCAAAAAAATATCGTTTTGTATTGCTTACGGAAGTTATAAATGCAATTCGATTACAAACAACTGCGGTTAACGCATCCATGATTTTTAAAACAAAAAGTTTTTACCCAACTATTAAAGATGGAACTTTAACAAAAGAAGATGACATTAATACGGTGTACAATATATTTCGTGCCAGCAAGTTAGTACTTGGGGCCGAATACCCATACAATACAGACGGAGCAATTTTTACACACACAACATTTGGAGTTGGTGGGTACTCAATCGGAGCAACTGGACCTTTACATAAAATTACATGGGACTTGTCGCTAAAGTGGAAGCCTGCATCCATGAATACCAATGACTTTCTAGCAATAACTGAAAAAGACAAAGCAAAAGGCGGTGCAGACAAGACAACTGACAAGTTTTTAGATGGTACTAATATGCTAACCTTGGTACAAAATCAAGAATACAAGCACTTACAACTCTTTTGTGGCAACCGTTCTCAAAACGAAATATTTGCCCATCCTTGTGAAGACGTATATAATGGCATTTTTCCAACCCGCTCGTATGCGGATTCAAACACATATCAAGCCACTCCCTTTATTCCCACAAATCCTTATGACGCAAATGCTCAGTATTGCAGTATCTTGCTAAACAAAGATGGTCTCATGATTACCGAAGAAGGTCAGCCATTTGAAAGCGATACAATCATTGAGTGTCGGTATGATATAAAGTTTCACAAGTGGATTCCAATGAGGGTAAGGTACGACAAAACGGCTGAGTACAAAGAAGGTAAAAAACCTCAGTTTGGCAACTCATTTGAAACCGCCAACAGCAACTGGACATCAATACATAATCCCGTAACAGAGTACATGATTACTAATGGAAAAATGGAAAATGGTGCTGAAATTGAAGAGCAAGAACAGCCGTCAGATGCGTATTACAAAACAGAAACATCAAGCCAACAAACGCAAACACAAGGGTTGCGTGATTTTCACAACAAATATGTGAAGCAGTGGCTTATTAAAAGTGTGTGTCAGCCAGGAAATACGCTTATTGATTTAGCGTGCGGAAAAGCAGGTGATTTGCAAAAATGGATACACGCTCAGCTTAGTTTTGTCTATGGTATTGATTACTCAGGAGATAACTTAACCAATTTATTAAATGGAGCATGCTCACGTTATTTAAATACTTCCAAAAAATTTCATAAAATACCAAAGGCTTTGTTTGTACAAGGTGATAGTGGAAAAAACATTCGCTCAGGTTTAGCTATTATGGACAAAAAAGGCAAAGAAATTAACGACGTAGTGTTTGGCGAACATGTCAACATGACTGCTCAGCAAATTGCAACAAATCTGGGAAAGGGAGTCATGAACCAGGCTAACAAAGGAAAAGATGGTTTTAACATAACATCGTGCCAGTTTGCGATGCATTACATGTTTGCTACACCATCCACTTTTTACAATTTCGTGGAAAACATTGCCGAGTGTACTAAAAATAACGGCTACTACATTGCTACATGCTACGACGGCAACGAAATATTTCGCATGCTTAAGGATAGAGCAAAAGATTCAATTATTCAGGACTCTAAGCTAGTCTGGGAAGTGGTAAAAAAATACAGCTCAGATCGTCGCATTTTTCCAAATGACGAAACAAGTTTGGGTATGGAAATTTCTGTGTATCAAGAAAGTATTGGTCAGTGGGCATCTGAGTATTTAGTAAACTTTGAATTCTTTAACAATACTATGAACGAGTATGGCATGTATTTACTAACGGACGCTGAGCTAAACACTATTTCATTTCCTTTAAAAAAAAGTTCAGGCTTGTTTGGAGACTTATTTCAGCAAATGAATAAGACTGCATCGGAAACAGCAGTCAAGTCAAATCAGTATGGTGATGCAAGCAAAATGACTGATATTGAAAAAAAAATATCATTTCTTAATAGGTACTTTATTTATCGCAGTCGCAACCATACAAAAAAAGACTTTGCGAAACTAACCGCTGAAAAATTAAGCAAACATTCCGCTGATAAAGATACAGACAAGGTTAATGGTGATGTTGCAGAGTATTTGGGTAATGCTGTAGGTGAAGAAAAAATGGCAGATATCATGGAGACAGTTGACTCATTAGAAGATTGCCATTATGATTCTAGACTGCATAATGTATTAGCCAAGATAACCAAGGAAAAAAACAAAAAATCCCCCAACATTCAAAACATTTTAGATTTAATTACAAATGCAGGCGAGAATGCTAGTTCAGCCAGACCTACAGTTCGCCTTTTAGAAAACATTGACGAGCAACTGAAACAGTATAAAAAAAAAATGGACCCAGAGGAAGGCAAAGAATTCATCTGTGACCGCATTATGGATTACTTTAGCAAACATGTAACAAAGAAAAAAACAAAATTCATGACGGACAAGACCAAAGTTATTGATATTGGTGGTGGTAATGGGAATTTATTGCACTGTTTTTCCGACAAGTTTAGCATACCAAAAGACCGTTTAGTCAGTATTGAGAATGGCTCGTTTGAATACACATATACTCACGGAAAAACTGTCACCTATGAAACGCTAAAGGAAGCCGATAAAAATAATATTAATGCACTCACATCGAATGTATTTAAAGATGCAGATTATATATTTTGCATGGTAACATTGCATCACATGACAGATGAAAATATTCGTAATACAGTGGTGTTTATTAAGAACCATTTGAAGCGTAATGGTGGGTACCTGGTAATTAAAGAACATGACGCAGACAGCCAGGATACTGAATGCTTAATTAACTGGGAGCATCACCTATACCGTATGATGGAACATAGTGATGGCAATATGCCGAAAGAAGAACTGCAAAAGTATGTAGATGATATTTATATCGGAAACTACAAGCAAGAAGCATATTTTGATGCTTTGTTTAAATCAGCAGGACTTAGTTTGGTTTCTACACTCGACAATGCTATGTATGCTATAAAAACTGGGGATAAAAAATGGGAAAGAAATCCCACACAACTGTATTGGAAAATATACAAGTACTAAATAAAAAACTATTAATACCAATTTAACTAAAGAAATTATCACAACACGGACACCCAGAACAACCACGCCATAATGATATATCAATTGATAATACATCATATGTTTTATAAATTAAACATTCCTCACAACAAATACATATAGGTCTACCCTTAACTGCCTCACAAATTTTAATTATATCACAATCATTTAAACAATACTTACCATTAATACGCATTAAATTTTCAAAATTTTTAGTTTTTTTTATAAACTCTTTAGTTTTTTTTATAAAATCTGCTTCATTGTGATTAAAAATTTTTGTATCTTTGTTGTCGTTATTATTTAGTATTTGAATGTCGTAATTTTCCAGTAAATTATTGTTATTTACTTGTCTCCGCTTGCAATGCTTATTTTTCTCATATTGTTTCTTTTTATAATTATATACACGTTGATTATCAACATGTTCGCGATGCTTGTTCATACTCTTGTAAGATTTTGTGAGATTTTCGGTAAATTTGTTCATTATTGTACTGTATTATTTTAGTATTATTTTAGTATTATTTTAGTATTATTTTATATTTCATTTTTATATTTCATTTTTATATTTTTTACAATTAATTTTCGCATCACCAAAGTTCGCATCACCAAAGTTCGCATCACCAAAGTTCGCATCACAACACGAACATCCATAACAACTAGCCCGGTGTATATCAAGTGATAATATACGACATATTTTTAACATTATATCTTTGTCGCAACAACCGCATATACTTTCACCCTTAACTGCCTCACAAAGTTCAATTAAACCATCACGATTTAAAGACCGGTTACAATTATTGAAAAACATAATATGATGAAAATGTTTTGTCTTTATGATAAATTTTTCAGCTTCAGTCTGATAACTCAAATGTTTATCTATGTTGTCGTTATTATTTAGTATTTGAATGTCGCAATTATTCAGTAAATTATCGCGATTTATCTGGTTTCGCGTGTAATTCTTCTTTTTTTCATATTGTTTCTTTTTATAATTATATGTACGTTGATTAGCAACATGTTCGTGATGCTTGTTTATACTCTTGTAAGATTTTGTAAGATTGAATGATTCGTTCATTATATTGTTAATAGTATTATTTTATATTTTATATTTCATTTTTTTTAAAAATGAATAAACCCAATATAGTATAATTAATACAAACAAACACAATAATGTCTATACCAGCAATTTTAATTTTAGCAGGAGAAAAAACATATGGTCGAACTAAACAAAATGTGCTCATTTATAAGTGCATTCCTGACAACCATGAAATTAGTCCGATGTTGGTTCCGTACAAGATGAAAACCATGGGATTTTCCAAAGTGTTTAGTAATTTATATGTTATTATTGCAAGAAAACATGAGAATAATGAAAAGTATGGAGTCTTGACCAATGTTATTGGACCTGTAAATTGCCTAAATTCATTTTACGAATATCAAATTATTTGTAAACAACTCAATATATCATTGACTCAATTAACAAAAAGCATAAACAAACAAAAAATTAATCAAAATATTACGTTTACTAAAGAGTGGAAAACCAAGTATAGTATCCAAGATTGCTTGTCAGATATAGTATATACCATTGACCCAAGTGGTTGTGCCGACTTTGATGATGCATTTAGCATTAAAGTTAATGAAGAAAATCAATGTATTTTAACAATTTACATTGCCAACGTGCCTGTTATTTTAGACACGTATTCACTTTGGCAAACGTTATCAGACCGCGTCGCAACAATTTACTTACCACAAGGGCTAAAACGCTCCATGCTGCCGCCCATTTTGTCCGAAGGACTTTGTAGTTTAAAATCAGGAGAAGACCGTGTAGCATTTGCCATGGAGTTTCGACTTGATTCGGCATCAATTTTAGCGTATACACGTCACTTTAATTGCATTATTAATGTAAACCGTAATTTTGTATATGAAGAGCCGTGTCTTTTGCAAAACTCTAAATATCAGTTGCTACAGCGAATGCTTCCCCATATTAAAGACACTCACGAGATGGTAGCACACATGATGTTGGCCATGAATGCAGAGAGTGCTAAACTGCTTATAAATAAAGAATGCGGAATCTTTCGCACTGTAACAAGGACAGCATCTAAAGATACGAATGTTAAATATACAGATGAAATATCCAAGTACATTTCTAATTGGAAATGTATGCATGGTCAATACACAGGATACAATCCAGACACAACAACTAGTTATCATCATGCTGCGTTAAACTTGGATGCATATGCTCACATTACATCACCAATTCGACGACTAGTTGATACAATAAACATGAGTCTTTTAAGTTTGAATTTAGATTTAACAAATGGGTTGTACGAAAAATGGTTAAATCATATAGACCATTTAAACAAACAAATGAAATCTGTTCAGAAAGTTCAAAATATATGTACATTATTGGAAAAAGTAACAAATAATCCAGATATTTTACATCAGAGTTTTACCGGATATATATTTAGCAATTGTAATAATAATAATAATTATAACATAGTTTATATACCTGAGTTAAACATTACGTCTAAATTCACAGTATTACAAGACAAATTTGTAGATTTAACTAAACCACAAAGTCAAGATCAGTTTAAAATATTTCTATTTTCAGACGAGTTTAATATTTTAAAAAAAATTCGCATCATGCAAATATAAAAATGTATTGATATTAATAATTAAATTATTGTTATTTTTTACATGTGAAAAAAATAACTATTTTACACTACATATATTTACAGACACTAACTATAATCTAATCTAATTTAAGCAATTGCCCTTTTAGCACGAAGAACTTTTTTAGGCTTAGCAGAACTAACCTCGACACCAGGAGAAACCTCAACAACAGGAACAACTAGCTTAGCAGGAGTAACCTCAACAACAGGAGTAACCTCAACAACAGGAGCAACCTTAACAACAGGAGCAACCTCACCATGTTCAGCTTCATCTTCAGAATCAGCAACAATCTCTATACCAACTCCATCCTCATCTAACACATCTACATCAGGCTGTTCAGCAAACTTGGTCTTGTCACTTGGATTTATTGCTACCATACAAACTCCCTGAATAGTAGCACGAGGCTTTTTGACAATCGCTTGTAAAAGCTTCCAGGTGATACTCATCTTGCCATTGGAAAACCAAATACCACTAGTTTGAATGACACATATAACCTTAGACAACTTGGGTAAGTAATCAAGAGGTGTCTTGGTAGAGTTAAGTTTGGGAAATAATGGCTGACTATCTTCATCATACAACTCCAACTTAAATTCCCCCTTGTAAAATGCCAACTTTAACTTCAAACTTGGCTTCTTTGAAAAATCGGGGTCCTGAGTTCCCTTAATCTTAGTGTACTTAAGCATCGGGGTACACAGAGCATCAATAATATCTAAGCTCTTATACTCTTTGCCAAACCAGTCCTTTGACTTGTCCAACGCATCCTCCTTAATTTTCTGCTCCATCCCAATCATCATCTGAAGCACAGCCTCAGATTCAGGGTCTGAATACTCTTCACTAGGAAACTGCAGAGACATGCTATAACTAATCTTACCTCCATCATCCTTATACTCTTCTGCACCCCAAGTCATCATCATTGGTAAAGCCAAACGCAAACCGCAGTTAGTTCTCTTGTTTAAAACATTTACACTAGTTCCACCATAATCATTCGCTTTCTTCTTGGAATACCCAATTTGGTTTAAGTCGAATTCGGTTGCGTTGATGATAGTGTCTGCCATTGTCTATTTGTTCTTAATAACTAATGTATACTCAGACAATTCTTCTAAATCATTTTTTCCATAAATCAAAAAATAAAAAAAAGAATATAAAAAGAATAGATAAATTATTTTAATGTCAGAATTTAAAATCTAAATTCGTCATTCTTAAAATAATTGGGTTAATTTGTTAGTTGGTCTTAAAATATCCTGTGTTTAAATAAGTTTATTTAAAAAGTATTATGTTTAAACTACAGGATGCGAACCTCATCCACCAGACATGACTCCATTTGAAGAAATATCTGGGGCTGGACCTCATCCACCTTTTCGTTTAATACCTCTTCGTTTAGTACCTCTTCGTTTTTTCCCTCCTGTGTAATGATTGTAGTTGTCAGTGCAATTATCTAATTTCATATATGGAGCAGGGTTGGCTAAAGCCGACAATCCATATGGCAACTCTGTTCCAGTCGAATAACTAGGAGTGTTGGGAACATTGTTGGTAGTTCCACCACGACGTCTACGGCTTTTTCTTTTAGTCCTGCGCTTATGTTTATGCTTTTTTGTGCGTTTTTTACACTTTTTACACTTTTTAGATTTGTTTCTGTGTTTTGTGCAAATATTGCACTTACAAAGGGATGCTAACGCACGTTTTTGTTTTGCTCGTATAGATCGTTTTTCTGATTTCCTTCTATGCTGCCAACTGCGACCAGGTTTGGGCATTGGACCAATTTTACGGCGATGTTTAGTTCGATAACGCTTTTTGCCTCCAGTCCATTTACCGCTAGCAGCAATAACATTTGAAGATGGTGCGGGCAAAACATTGCAATTAACAGATGACGGATTAGTATTGTCAGAAAAAAACCCAGTGTTGTGCGACGCAGCATCTGTACTAAATGGACCACTTGTTGAACTATTGGGATTGGCTAAATAACTCATTGTTATAATATGCGAATATTATAATATTTAAATGAACAAGCAAACTTATGGCAAACAATTAACTCCCCAATCTTTGGTGAAATACAATTTCTTTTTTTTGTTGATTATTTTCAAGCAACTGCATCCTTGTCAGATGGTAGTACTATATTAGATGATACTACAGATCTTTTTAAGGTTCCAGTCTTTTTTACAACATCACTATTTTTTAATGTATATTTACCCGTTTGGCCATTGTATCCAAGAATATTAATTTTATTTACGTGCCCAGTATTTTTGTCATAAGAAATATCTTTTACCTTTTGAATTTTATTCTTGTTAATACACTCTTTTAAAAATACTCGTAATTTTTCTCCCTCATCATCTGTGAGGTTGTGCTCAATCTTGTATGCTAAAGCGTACTCAGATACTTTTTTAATCTTTAACGACCGACTCAACTTCGACCAAGAGCCGTTGGTCATGTTTGTTTGCTGTTCTTTTCGCAAAAATGCTTCAAGGTCTTGCATTTTTTGATTATCTGCACACATATTCAGTTATTAGTTTTAATTAATTATACAATAATATATTTAACTTGTTTTAAGTTTTTTGTTTACATTTAATAAATTCTTGAATTATTCGATTAGTAAAAAAAAACAAATCATCATTATTTTCTTGAATTATGCTAAAATAAATAATGTATTCACAAATAAGTGGAAATGTGATATATTTTTGCTCTGTATTTAGCTTGCAATGATTTGTTTTTACAAATAAAAACAACGTATCCAAAACGTCAATAACTGAATATCCCAAATCTGTTAAACTTGCCATAATTTCCATTGCTGTGCTTAAATCATACTCTAATACTCGGTCCATATATTGGTTAAATATGTCAAAACTAATATTTGTACACAGCACTTTTGCAGTTTTTAAGTCAATTTCTTCTGCTAATAGTTTGAATTTTTCTAAATAATTAATCAAAACATTAATGTTGCCATTTTCAATTGTTAACAAATATTCCATTACATCAGAATTAATGGCAATATTTTCTCGAACACAAATATTTTTTAAAATAGTTATTTGCTGTTCTTTGGACAATGGAGGAACTGATATAATAAGGCTGTGTGACTGAATACTTTCCATGATTTTTTTTATGTTAGTGCATGATATAACAAAATTTACTGAATTTGAATATGTTTCAATAAGATTATAACAAATATGCTGGATACATGACGCATTAGTTATACTAACGCAGTCTAAGTTGTCTAAAATAATAGTTTTTTTTAACCCGTTTGTCATGGTAAAGTGAGACTGGCAAAATGTTTTCAAGGTTTGTCTATAAAATGTAGTTCCATGATCACGAATAAAATTAACATACATTACATGTTTATTTCGCAAAATATTATTACTATTATTAATGTCTACATTGCAATAGTATTCACTTAAAAGTGCATTGATTAATGATGTTTTTCTTGTACCAACTAACAAAATGTTTAAATTTCCAGATTGAATTAACATTTTAAAAAAATCTCGCAAGTCAGTTGATAGTTCAAATTCATCTAGCTTGGTTGGAGCATACTTGTAAATTAACATTTGTTTGATATTCTTTATAAACTTATATTTAGATTATTTAATTGTAATTTATGAAAAAAATGAAATAATATACCAACAGTAAAAAAGAGTTTAAATATGAATGCAAATAATAAAATTATTGAAAACAAACCTAACCCATGTTTTGCATATACTCCAAAAAAACATTTGCACACAATTTTTTGCAACATGACACCGCAAAATGCACATGTTGACAGAAGTATCTTAAACACAATACATCATGAATTATTAATTATTTTAAAGGATAAAACAATTGACAAGTGCAAAATTAGCGATGTGCGACGTGCAATGAAAAATACAAGCCAAGAACCATATATGAAACTTTATCAACATGAAATATTTTACAAACTAACAGGCAAACCACGTCCCTATTTTTCACAAGAGCAACTGTCTCAGATAATGGACTACTTTGAAACTCATAAATATAAATATCAAAAATCAAAAGACTGCTATTATTATTTTGAGGATATAATCAAAGACATTGATGCAAAATTAGGATTTAACCAGTTCATTCATCTTGATTTTAGATATAATTTATTTACACCCATTAACCCTTCAATCTTTACTCAAACCCATTAACTCCCCAATCTTTAAACTTGGGTATATTGTGAGGATGATACCGATTCTTCATCAGGTCTTTTTTAAACAACAAACAGTTTAATTTCATATTTTGATAATCATACTTAAATATATGCGGATTTTGAGACAAATAATCCCAATTTATTTTTTCTTGATTTTTTTCTAACAACTGCATAGCACCTTCTGACGGATTTCTAAACAAACAATCCCAAACTATTTTATCTGGATGTTTTTCTAGCAACTGCATAGCACCTTCGGACGGATTGTAACACAACCCAACCCAATCAGATATATTATCTGAATTCTTTTCTAGCAACTGCACAGCCCAGTATGAGTTATTCCAAGACAACATATCCCAATCTATTTTATTTGGATTATTTTCTAGCAACTTGATAGCACTTTTTGACGAATTTGCAGACAAATTATTCCAATTTATTTTATCTGGATTTTTTTCTAGCAACTGCATAGCACCTTTTGACGGATTTTCAGACAAATTATCCCAATTTATTTTATCTTGATTCTTTTCTAGCAACTGCATAGCATATTCTGACGTATTAGAAGACAACCGATGCCAAGATATTTTATCTTGATTCTTTTCTAGCAACTGCATAGCACCTTCTGACTCATTACAAGACAAACAATTCCAATTAATTTTATCTTGATTTTTTTCTAACAACTGTATAGCACATTTTGACGGATTCGCAGACAAACGTGTCCAATTTATTTTATCTTGATTTTTTTCTAGCAACTGCATGGCACCTTCTGACGGATTTAAAGACAAACACCACCAATCTATTTTATCTGGATTTTTGTTTAGCAACTGTATAGCATATTCGGATGTATTTAAAGACAAATATTTAAGTATTATCTGTTCTTTACTTATCCAATTTAATAAACACATGGGTAATTGGACATTCATAGTTTTTGTGTAATGTTTGTTATACAAGAATAAAATAATCATTTTTTCGTAATAAAAAATATATGTAAATATTTACAGGTCATTCGCTGACTCTATTTCCTCCTTTACTTCTGCCCCATTTTCTTCATTTTTCTTTTCTGTTTCTAAAATTACCCGAACACCATTCCACTTTTTATTTGGTTGAGTTGCCTTGTCCCCATGCATTTTGTTCATTGCTGTATCAAGTTCTGACATTTTTGGAGACTTGGCATTATTATAAGTTGTATGATGCCACTCTTTGAATGCCCGATGTAAGTTCTGTGTTCCAACTTGACCACCTGGACATAGTTCAACTCTGGTCGACAAAAAGCACCGAATCACATCCTGACTCTGACGAAATTCAGTAGTATACCGTGTGACTTCTTCGCAATCTTTTACTACACCTTGATTTTTTACAGCAATTTCTACCAACATACTCATAAAAATAGGAGCCCATAAAGGTAATTTACCAATTAATGTTTTGTCCTTTTCAAAAATATAATCTGAGTCATGCTCATAGTTTTCTCCTTTATCAATAAACTTTGCTAAAAAGGCTACTACTTTTAGTCTTCGCCAAATACCGTCATCAGTGCCCTTGACTGAAAACATGGCATTCATACAAGCGGCAAAGTTCACCTGCAAGGCAAATGTTTCAGTTGATCCAAATAAATGTCTTCCTGTAATATCTGCCTCACCAGTGATCTCTTTAACAAATCCCTCGTTAATTGGAATGTCTTTTTCTGGCTCTTGTAAAACAGCGTACCTTCCACCTTTAAGGTTCATCGTTTCAGGAGTTGCAGCACCTACAGCAGTTCTTTTTTCTGTTAACATGTTAACTGGAGCAAATACCTTGTAGTCACCCATACAAAACTTCATTAATTCTGTCAACAAAGACTTGCCATTACTGCCTGAACCCACATAAATATTAAAAACCTGCTCAACTTTTTCGCCGATTAGTACTGACCCAAGATGATCCCACATATACCGCTCTAATGACGGTATTGGAAACAACTGGGAAAAGAATGTTCTAATTGCGGTTACAGTAGTTTCATATTCGTCTTTGTGAACTTCTGTGTAATACGAAAGTGGTTGGTAGTCAATCCTAGTACTCATGGATATGTAATCATCCGCTCGCCCATTGCGAAAATCGCCAGTTTTTAAATCAAGAACCCCGTTATTAAAACACATAGCCCAGCGGTTTGTGTCTAGTTGTTTACTAAAGTTCGGATCGTAAAACACCTCCATTGATTCACGAAAACTATTATTCTTTGTTGCTGTATTGTCCAACTTTTCTACCACCATGGCAATTTTTTTCATTCGCTTTTTAATCCTAGCCATTGAATCGCTTTCTTTTTTGGCATTTTTCCCAGATTCTGCTAAATCTGTCTCAAATTCAACCTCTAAATCATCAGAACCCTCTTCTGTTGATTGTCTAACCCATTCGGCCGCAGCTTCATCCTGTTTTTTTTGAAAAAGTGGCAAGAGATCATTTGATACCAACCTACGAAGGTCATACCCTTTGTCAGTTGTCCAATGATGTTTCTCAAACATGTACATGCATTTATGGTCAATGTCTGCACATGTATAATTGTCGCCATGCTTAAGTTTTAAAATTCTGGCAACTTTACCATCTGTGTATGAGCGAATTAGGTCTTCCAGTAAAACATTTAAGTTTGTGCTTTGAAATAGCTTATACTCTTCTGGTGCGTCTGTCTTAACCCAATACTTAAGCGATCCAATTGTTAAATTGCTTTTCGTTTCATTCACGTTAAAATATTTTGTCCACTTATCATATAATTCTGGAATCTCAGTATAATCGAAATCATCTGCTTTGCTACGCAACATAACCCACGAAAGAAATAAACGCGGATCTGTATTTTTTAAAGCAAACGATACTTGACGATTCTCCATGTGTGAGCCTTCTTGGTAATATTTTTCAGGAAGCAACTGTGTCAGATTATGAGCATCTTTTACTGTGGTTTCGCTCAATTTTAACGATTCCAAAAATGTTGTTATAATATTGAACAATGCATCAGGACCATTTAAATTGGCCAAAAATTCAGTTACTGCATTTGACAATACATTTGAACTTAAATCGGCCAAAAACTGAGCGGACACGCTAAGTTTCGACTTTTTATTTCCAGATGGTCGTGTTGTTCCTTTAACCTTTGTTCCGCATATTTTGTTTAATACCATATCCAAATTCGGCTGCAGTTCGGGCTTTAAGTGGTCAGGATATCTTCCACGTAATAAATGAAAGTTATTGCTGATATCCTTTGGTGACAAAAACTTTTCAACGCTACGACGATCAATGCTAAATTCTCCATCACTTTTGTCAAATGTTAACTGCATGTACTGTGTCAGTTTGTACGGCAAACATCCTGGTTTTTTTGAACCGTACAATTGCCATCCGCTTGTGCCCCCACTAATCGTGTCATCAAACACATCATTAAGATCTTTAACCAAGTTCATGTCGTTTAATATTTCATCTTTTCCACATGCCTCAATAACTTTGGCTCGTAACAACATTTGATACTTGTGAGCTAACTGCAAACCAATCACAATATGAATCCCATCTTTAACTTCAGTTACTTCGTTTTTATTATCTTTTTTGTATTTTTTATAAGGTGCATCACGTTCAAACACAAAAATAGGATATGTCTGTGCCTCTTTAAAATTAAATATCTTTGGTAATGCGTCAAGGTACAAGTATAATATGTTAGAAATATGGTCTGATGTGTATAGACGTTTGTCATCGGGCGTGTCAAGTGGATATCGAAAGTCCAAATCAATTAAAATGGGCTCGGACCCGTTGTTCAACTGAAGTTCTGTTATATATTCTTCATTACCTTTTACTAGCACATACTCAATATATTTGTCTATAAAGAGCTCGTCATGTTCTGGTAAAATATTGTACTTGCCTCCACTAATTTTAACACCGTTACTTAGCCCAGGTATTCTAGTATGTGTGGATGGATTAGTATTGCCAACTGCATCCTTTCCATACGAACACAACTTACGTTTAATAATATCAAACGAGTCCGCACTAGATATTAAAGACATAAACCGTTGTATTATATTACTACATTTTCTTTCTATTCTCTTTTTCATTTTTTCTAATAATCAAATAAAAGTGTATAAAATGCAACATTTTTGTCACTGTATTTTATTTACAAAAAATAAATTAAAACTTACTTGTTTAACTCAACTATAAATATAGTTCTAAATTGGTAGGTAAATAACCAACTTTCTAAAAAAATGAAATAAAAATGCATGACCTAAAATGTAACAAAAACCATGAATGTAAAATTACCAATGTGTTTATTGGATTGGATAAATCAAGAGAAAATTAATTGGGATATGTTGTCTTTCAATGAGTCAGAAGGTGCTATGCAGTTGCTAGAACAAAATCCAGATAAAATATATTGGTCTGGTTTGTCTGGAAATCCGTCAGCCATGCAGTTGTTAGAAAATAATCTTGATAAAATACATTGGGATTGGTTGTCTGGTAATCCGTCAGAAGGTGCTATCAACTTACTAGAAAAAAATCCAAATAAAATCGATTGGTATGTGTTGTCTGGAAATCCGTTAGCTATGAAGTTGTTAGAAAATAATTCAGATAAAATCGATTGGAAACAGTTGTCTGGTAATCCAACAGAAGATGCTATACAATTGTTTGAAAAGAATTTAAATAAAATTAATTGGATTGGGTTGTCTCAAAATCCGTTAGCAATGCAAATATTAGAAAATAATCCAGATCAAATAAATTGGCGTCATTTGTCTGCTAATAGGTCAAAATTGGCTATGCAGTTATTAGAAAAGAATCCAGATAAAATTGATTGGATGTTGTTGTCTCAAAATCCGTCAGCAATACAGTTATTAGAAAAGAATCCAGATAAAATTGATTGGTATCAATTGTGTTACAATAGATCAGAATGGGCAATACACTTGCTAGAACAAAATCAAAATCTAATTAATAACTGGCTGGGTTTGTCTTTCCATCGGTCTGAACATCCCATACAGTTATTCAAAAAAAATCCAGATAAAATATATTGGTATAATTTGTCTCAAAATCCGCATTTATTCACGTATGATTATATACAAATGAAACAGAACTGTTTAATATTTAAAGATGACTTAATGAAAAACCGGTTTCATCCTCGCAATATATCCAAGTTTAAAGATTGGAGGATTAATGGGTTTAACACTGATTTTGATTGATAAACTTTACATATTTTCACATGCTGTTTTTTGTCCATGACATTCGCGACACATTGCAATCAAGTTTGACACGTCATTTCCACCTCCATGTTCGAGACGAATCTTGTGATCAATTTCAAATGTATGTGTTAGTTTTGCGTCACAAGACCCACATTTCCAATCTTGCATATATGCTACATATTTTTTTTTTGTTTCACTAACAGAGCGTTTTGTTGATTTTTTGTTTTGATAAGGTTGTTGACCACCATTTTGTGGATAAATATTTGGTTGGTAATCATCTCCATAAATATCAGAGTTCATGGTTTGCATAAAACTAGAGTTTCCCGAGGTAAAGTCAAAAATGGGCGTTAGCATATCCATGGATGTCTTGTCGATAGGTAAGTGTTTAACAGCATTATTAGCGTAAAGAATTAGATTTTTTGTATCGTTAGGGTTTTTACGAATCATGATATAAAGCGAGTATGCGGCAAAGGCAATACCTGCCATTTGAAAGTATTTTTTACATGAAAAAATGTACTTGCTGAATTTATTATCATAAAAAGTATTGTAAATATAAAGTCCAGTAATTCCAAAAATAATAACTTCCAGTTTCATTGTATTTTATCCTTTTGTTAGTTGTAATATTTTTATTCTAGATAAATATATGAATTTATAAATATTTCCAAAATAAAATGTATCTACTATACATACCTGTATTTTACAACTTTAATAAACTTAATGGACTATTTAGCAAACCTAGGAAATACAACACCAAATTTAATTGAAAATAATGTCCGCATTTTTTTGTCAAGCAAACTACAACAGAGTCATCACATGAAAACTGTTTACTATAATGGTATTTTTAACATTTGTCTTTTTATTTTTTTTTTATTTATAGTTGGGTCTATTCTCATGTACAAGTACAAAGGCAAGCCAACGCCAGAAGACAAAGCTCGCAAAGACTATGACAAACAGCAGTATATTTTATCCACCATACGAACCCAGCAACTAGAAAAAATGCGTAACCACCAAGAATTAATTACGGGATTACCGCACTGGGACACAGAGTATTCTGTTAAATTTTAATTACAAATCAGTTTGTTGTTTAATACGCAAATTTGTTGCCGAAATATGCTATAATAACTTGTGAACAGAACGAAAAAACAACTTGTTTTTTAATTTTACTTGCGCAAACATACATCTATTCTAATACTTATACTATACTACTTACCTTTACACATGTTGCTGACGAATGTACGGCATACAAGGAGCAACTGTGTTCACTTTTTTCTTCAATCCAGGTGGACCGCTAATGTTTTGCATTTTGCGTCTCGTTTCATCTGTTACCGTAAACAGAAGAAATACGGGACGTTTATCATAAGCCCCTTTAAGTTTAGTATTCTTTACACGAACATCAAAGAACTTGTTAAATGTTAAAGCATAAAGCAACTCGCACGCATTCTGTGTATGGTACCACATGTCGACAGTTACAGTTGCGTGCTGTTTGTCTAATACAAGACTAGTTACATTACCTACATCATTTATGTCAAACACTTCCTTGACCATTTTCTCGGTGATTTGCTCAGACCAGTTGTGAAGGTTCATCTCAATCTTGGTTGAAAATATAGCATCATTCGAAGGAACGACCATCTTGTTGTTGAGAGAATACGACATTATGATTTAAAAATGATTTGATGAGTTAATTGATTACTGTTGTTGGGTTACAGTAAAAAAGAACACATATTTAAATCATTTTTATTTTTGTATTAAGGTTTTTTTGTTTTTATATAATCATAAATATCTTTTTTCAAGACCTTTTTTCCAGTAAAAGGAATGTCCATGTAACCAATGTTTAACTCAACACACATAACCTGCAACTCTTCCATGCGATAACTGCCAATTGCCTTTAATAAATTACCTGATGCTATTTTCTTTGCATTTGTTTGATTGGCTTTAATATTTTTTGTCATTTCTTTTTCTTTTTCTTTTTCAACCACCTGGTCAATCAGCTGAGCCGTAAAACCCAAATTTGTAGTATTTACATACTGACAATCGTCGTATTTACTCACAGAACATTCGTCCCACATAATATACACAGAGCCATCTTTAATATGTAAAGCATGTTTTGGAAACGCCGTACCATGTGGCTGAATTATTGTCATAGAATATAAGTTGTCATCAATTACCATAACCGATACACTGGACATATAACATATCGCAGCAAATGTTTTTATGCTTATTGTGGGGGTATTTGTGTTTGTCAATTCGTCATCTATTTTTCCGACAAAAACCTTGTTAAAAACCTGATTTAGTAATACACGGTTTTCGTCGGTTCTAAGTTTTTCCGCAAATAATATCTTGTGCTGTCGCTCTAAAATATTCCAACTGCGAGTATTTTGATGATATTTCATCACCCCATTTAGCAAAACATAAAAACAAACAAACATGGCATCATGCGTTTTGTTGCCTGCATGAAACATTTGAGGCTGAGGTAATTGCTTTTTTACATCTTTTGGTGCAACGGATACTGGTGGAAAAACAAACTGTAGCTCTGTTTTTTTACCAGTATCCATATATATTGGCTGTATTGCACTTATAAAATAATCAGGAGTAAACATAAATGGAATCTGAATCATCTTTAAATGTACTGTTTTTTAAACGTTATGTACTAACAAATCTACAAAGTTGTATTTAATTCATTTTTATTAATAATAAAAAACAAGATTATTTACTTAAAGTGAGTACAAACTTTTTAATTTAAATCGGAATAAAACTCAATCAAACCCATTAACTCCCCAATCTTTAAACTTGAATATATTGCAAGGATGAAATCTATTATTCATCAGGTCTTCTTTAAATAACATACAGTTTAATTTCATATTTTGATAATCATACTTAAATATGTACGGATTATAAGACAAATTTTCCCAACTAATTTTATTTTGATTTTTTTCTAACAACTGAATAGCACATTTTGACTTATTGCAAGACAAGTGATTCCAATCTATTTTATCTTGATTCTTTTCTAAAATGTGCACAGCTGACTTATTGCAAGACAAGTAATCCCAATCTATTTTATCTTGATTCTTTTCTAGAATGTGCACGGCTGACTTATTGCAAGACAAGTGATCCCAATCTATTTTATTTGGATTTTTTTCCACTAAGTTTATAGCTGACGGATTTTTAGACAAACGATACCAATTAATTTTATCTTGATTTTTTTCTAGCAATTGCATAGCACCTTCTGACGGATTTTCAGACAACATTTGCCAACTTATTTTATCTTGATTTTTTTCTAGCAAGTGCATGGCTGACGGATTTCTGGAAAACCAATACCAATGTATTTTATCTTGATTTTTTTCAAGTAAGTGTATAGCTGACTTATTGCAAGACAACCAACTCCAAAGTATTTTATCTTGATTCTTTTCTAATAACTGAATAGCCGACGGATTCAAAGACAAAACATTCCAATCTATTTTATCTGGATTTTTTTCTAGCAACCGCATAGCACCTTCTGAGTTATTGTAAGACAATTCATTCCAATCTATTTTATCTGGATTTTTTTCTAGCAAGCACATAGCATCTTCTGACGTATTTTTAGACAACATATACCAATTAATTTTATCTGGATTCTTTTCTAGCAACCGTATAGCACCTTCTGACGGATTTTTAGACAACCAATTCCAATTTATTTTATCAGTATTAATCCAATCCATTAAACACATTGGTAATTCAACATTCATTGTTTTTAACAAATGTCACATACAAACAAAAAAAATCATTTTTATTAATAATAAAAAACAAGATTATTTACTTAAAGTGAGTGCAAACTTTTTAATTTAAATCGGAATAAAACTCAATCAAACCCATTAAATCCCCAATCTTTAAACTTGGATATATTGCGGGGATGAAACCGATTCTTCATCAAGTTTTCCTTAAAAATTAAAAAGTTTAATTTCATATTTTGATAATCATACGTGAATATGTGCGTATTTTGAGACAAATACAGCCAATTTATTTTATCTTGATTTTTTTCTAGCAACTGCAAAGCACCTTCTGACGGATTATTTGACAAAAAGTTCCAATTTATTTTATCTTGATTTTTTTCTAGCAACTGCATGGCACGGTCTGACGTATTATTAGACAATTGAGACCAATGTATTTTATCTGGATTATTTTCTAACAAGTGTATAGCTGACGGATTACGAGACAAGATATACCAAACTATTTTATCTTGATTTTTTTCTAGCAACCGCATAGCTGACGAATTACCAGACAATCGAAACCAATCTATTTTATCTTGATTCTTTTCTAGCAAGTGTATAGCTGACGAATTACCAGACAAATTATACCAATATATTTTATCTTGATTTTTTTCTAGCAAGTTAATAGCAGACGGATTTGCAGACAACATTCTCCAATTAATTTTATCTGGATTTTTTTCTAATAAGTGTATTGCTGACGGATTTAAAGACAAATTTCTCCATTTTATTTTATCTGGATTTTTTTCTAGCAACTGCATAGCTGACGTATTGTAAGACAACCAATCCCAATTTATTTTATCTGGATTTTTTTCTAGCAACCGCATAGCACCTTCTGACGGATTTCTAGACAACCAATCCCAATCTATTTTTTCTGGATATTTTTTGAACAACTGAATAGCACCTTGAGAATTATTTTCAGACAACCAATGCCAATTTATGTCATTGGTATCAATCCAATCAATTAAACACATTGGTAATTCAACATTCATTTTTTTTAACAAATGTCACATATAAACAAAAAAAATCATTTTTATAAAAAATGATTTATAAATATATCATTGGTTAAAGTATAATATGACAATTGAAGCTAAAGAACCAATTCGTCTTAAAACTCGTGAACTTTTAACTAAAGTTTTTACAAATGATAACCAAATACACTATAATGAAATTGAACTGAGTAAAACTATGGTAAATTTAGAAAAGGGAATATTTAATAATTCCATTCAATATGCAAAGGAAAATGACGTTATCTACGAATGGAGCAACTTTTATTTTGTAACTATTTATAAAAACAAGGTTCGAAGTATATATGTAAATTTAAAAGAAAACCCATTACTTGTTCAAAGTATTTTGTCTAAAAAAATACTAGCACACGAACTTGCATTTATGAAACACACGGAAATGAAGCCAGAATTATGGGTTACAATCATTCAGGCGTGGGAGTTTATTAAAAAGCAGGAACTTGAATGTAATGATGTGTCCATGACTGATCAATTTACGTGTGGTAAATGCCATATAAATAAAACAAGATATTATCAAATGCAAATAAGAAGTGCGGATGAGCCCATGACTGTGTTTATTTCGTGCTTAGTGTGCGGAAATAAGTGGACGTGTTAATCACCACATTGTAATTTGATTACTATAACCACCCCACATATTTCTAGGAGCTTTATTCAATAAATCATAAACTACTGCATCATGTTGTATTTGAATTTTATAAAGTTCGTATGCATATTTATCAAAACCTTTTGATGGTTTATACCTATATTTTCTAAAAGTTTTATCATCCCTTAAATTAACCAAAATAATTCTAATGTTTATTAATTTTTTTTCTTTTATTAAATTTTCTATTTTCTTAAGCCATTCATAAATACGTACTAACTCATTTCGTTCAAATATTTCACTACTACCATCTGCAACTGGATTATTTATTAAATACTGGTTAATTATTATAGTTGCGTTATTTATTAAAATACCATGACTTGGATATTTTTTTTCCATGGATCAAAAAATGCTCTATATTTATATTTATATTCATCATATTTAAACTCCCACAAATTAATCGAGCCAAATTTTGTTATACCTCTTGGACCTGTATATAAATCAAACCGTGGAACCAAAGGTAAATTATCAATTTTTTTCTAAAGTTGTAAGATTCAATGCAAACAGAACACGGTTTGTAGGAATAGTATTAAACCAACAAGTATTGCCCATATTATATATTTATATTGTTTATATTTAAGTTATTTAAACATTTTAGTAACAAATTAAATAAAATTCTTCATCAAGTAAATGAAGAATTTTGAAATTACTGAATCTAATTTAAATTTGGAATCAGACAATGAGTGCGAATCAAACTCAGTATCTTTAGATGTTGAAAACAATGAATACTTGAGTAAAATATCTACACAAGAGCACGACATGATTTCGGCTTTAAATAATCTTTTATTATCTTCTTTAGATATGAATAAAATGATGTTACAACTAACAAATTACCTATACGTTGATAATGTTAATACATTAATGTGTGGTTGTCATATTCGCTGGATTGATTTAAACAATCCTAATAAAATTACTCTAAATCGGGGAGCCATGTTTTGCAATATTAATACTTTAGGTACAGCACTTGTATGCAAAACATACACACATCGCCACATTCATGTTAATTTTAACGAATGCTTTGTCTTTCAAAAAATAAACACACAATATCAAGACATGTTTGATTTTTTAACACTCAATACTTAAAACATAAAACGTCCAAACATTGAATTATTGGACCTAGACCTTGACCTAGACCTAGACCTAGACCTAGACTTAGGCTTTTTACCCTTGGCTGTGTGAAAACTCAGGGACTTGGATTTAGACTTGGACTTGGACACACACGTGCCAGTTTTCTTGTTTTTTATTGTGCCTATTTTGCACCGCTTAACATAGGGATCGCACGCACCAGTCTTTTTGTTTCTTCGAGTACCAGCTTTGCAACGTTTCACCATTTTTTCTATATTAATATCCCTCAATATTTTATGTTTTATCATATGGACAGCAATTTAATTTAACGCATATGTAACAACGAATTTTAAATTTTTACAAGTAAAATTTAAAAATGAAATTAAATCAAAAATTAATATACAATCATTAACATTAACAATTAAATAATATTTACAAAAACACAAAATTATGAATCCAGTTTTTCCTCATTGAGGGATATGTAACAACGAATTTTATATTTTTACAAGTAAAATTAAATTAAATATAAATATATATATAATGAGTTCAACAGTCAACAGTCTTATGTTAAATTTGTACAGTTATACAAATACAAATTGCAATGCACAAACCAATCTTGTCGGATATGTAACGCAGTCTCAATCACAAGCATCTTCCAACACATCTGGTGGGGGAAAACAAATTAAACGTTCATTACCTAAATCTTCTGTATCTTCAGAATCGTCTGGATGTTATAATTGTGGAGATTGTACTACAAAAAGTGGAAATGGTACGTGTAATTATTGTGAGTGTAGTAATCATTCAGGATCAACATGTTTTAGCTGTAGTAATGCATCCAGCCATGGTGGATACAATTTAAATGAATCCTGGTATATGTGGTGTGATAATGACAATTGTTCATGTGACACTACATATATGTATATTGTTTCATTTACTAATGTATTTTTAAAATTAACGAGTAGCACCTCTGGAGAAAATAAAGAAGATTTATTAACAAAAATATTAGGATGGTATTTTAGTGTAAAAAATAAATCTCATATGACAGTGTCCAAAACTAATCCAAACCTTGGGTATCCAGTAATTAAAGGGAATTCGTCTGTATTTAAGAATGTGATTATTACGGCAAAATCTGGCAAAAATTCTGCTGGATGTTATTATACACCTCAATTTAATCAATGTAGTACTAGTCAAAATGCTGGGTCAAGCTGTAATGGTCCAAAATTGTCTGCTCCTGTTAAATATAATGGTAGTGATGCTAAAACGTGTTCCCAATGTCCCACAAATTAAGTTTGAAAGCAAACATCAACTGTGAGTCGCAAGCTTTATGCAGGTTTTTTAAACACATATAGGTACTGGTACTCGTACTGGCAGTGAAGTAAATCAATCTTGCTATCCACAATAAACCCTGATTCCTCAGCCATCTGCACAATTCGCCCTTCGCTCTCCATATACAGCGTGTGCTCGTTTTTTCTTGAGTTGCCATTCTTGTCGTTCTTGAAATTCTCTGTAAATTTAACCAACTTATCGTCTTGTGCATCACCTGTCTCAGGTATTTCAAAGTCTGCCTTGTACGTAAAATCGTTAAACTTTACTGCTGTATTGGTGATGCGTTTTTTTGCATATCTCTGAGGCGAAACAAGAACCAAAGGATTGCCTGGGGGCAAAATTGGGTCAAACAATTCACGATTAACCACGTGCACTACTAGGTATCCACCAGGCATAAGCCACTGCATACAGTTCTCAAAAAAAGCATGCTTGTTTTTTAAATAGTACAGCGTAAAATATAAACACGTAACCATAGTAAACGTCTGAGGCTGAAACTGAGCCATATCTGTTACATCACCTACCTCAAACTTGTAGTTGGGGTAGTTTTTTTTTGCCTGCTCAACCATTGATAGCGAAATATCCATACCAATTGCGTCAATACCCTTGGCCGACAAAAGACTGACGTGGTGACCTGTCCCACTACCTACGTCTAAAACCACACTTTGGCTTGTTGCACCAGTTTTGTTAATAATTTCTCCAATCTCGTATTCGTTTTTTAAATTGTTAAAGACGAGAGAATCGTAAATATCAGCGTAAAAAGGATCGTAAATATCTTCTACCTTTGACTTGAACAAAAAAGAATCGGTTTGCTCAAATCCCTCATTTAGGTTATTTAAACCTTGAATACGCTTAAAAATGAGAACCACCATAAAAAACAATATGATAAAGACAAGCACTTTTCCCCACGGAGATATTTTTGAATAATAATTTACGATTTGTTTATTCATTTGTTATCTTGTTTATATATTCTAATTATTTTATTTTACGTTTTTATAAATCGCATTGGTTTGCTCATGTTTAGATATATGTGCAACTCTCCAAATTTTTTATTTTTTGGAAATTCTACTGTATTTGTGTAAGATTCTTCTTTTGATTTAATAAAGTGTTTTAAATAATACGATGCATCCATTACATTTTGTATTTTAAACAATGGGTCAATTATATTGTATGAATGATAATTAATTGGTTTAGTTCCAGCAATTAAATCATATTTTACTATTGATGGAAAGTAAATATTAAACAAACGAAGGTCATGGCTTGGATTGGTATTTGTTGAACTTATATAATAATCAGATTTAGACGTTACTGGGTCAAGCCATCCAAATCCATAATCTTCTCCGCATGTATCGCATTTACTTGTTTTGCAAATCGTTTCATATATTTGCGGACTTTCTTTAATATATGACCTGCCGTAGTCAATTATTTTTGCCACATAGTACGAATTAAATTGAACAATTGATCCATCTGCAAAATAATAGTTAAAATTTATATACTTTTTTTTTGCTGGCTGATACAGCATAACATTTTTACTGTGCAAATCATAATGAACAAACGCGTTAGTTAATTGGCTAAGCGGAAAATACACTTGAGCTAAAATTGCTAGAATATTTTTTGCTTTAAGGTTATCACCCATTTGTGATAATGTTTTAGCATTGCGAATGTGCTGAATTAGCACTGCATAATACTTTGAGTCTTGACAAATATCTCCATAATTATACACTGGGTTTGCGGTTGTACTTGTGCTTACTAAAGTTAATGCATCCTTTAGTTTTGACACGTTAGTAATTTTTTTTGTGTTTTTCACATATTTATGGTAATCGTCAGTTTTATACTTGTACAGACCATATGTTTCTACAAAGCATGGGAAATATTTAGTCCACTGATTCACTTTTAAGCCCACAGTATACTCGTAAAATAAATTATCTGCGCTTGGTTTAACCGATGACTTTAATATTGCATTTGCTAAATAGTTTCTGTGCCGATAATTTACTTCTTTAATAAAGCCATTTCCACTTGGTACTCCTATAGAAGTTATTGGCGGAATTACATAATCAAAGTTAGTAAAATTGTTAAAAAATGCCTTAATTTTATTACTTTCAATTCCAAATGCTATACACACGTCAGAGTCTGAGCAAATGTTTTTTAAAAAATGACTATGTCTTTGGTGTTTAGTTTGTTTCATAAAATTTACTATTTTTAATGCGTTTGTGGATTTATCCTTTGATTTGGGTAATGATTTTGTCTTTGTCTTTGACTTGGATAATGATTTTGATTTTAGTTGTTTTACAGTTTTCTTTGCTGGATATTTGTCACAAATCAGTGTTTTTTTATTTCGCCGAGATTTATTGGGGCATCGTTTTAATTTTACTTTAACCATTTTACTTTACACTATATTTTACACTATATTTATTATTTATTTTTAAGCTTGTTAAATTTAATTGTTTATATTGTTTTATAATATATGTAAATATTAATCAGTACTTTACAAATATTTAATTGTTTTAATATCGATATATTTACAAAGTCATTAGTTTTAAATAATCAACAACAATTAATGATAAATACAAAAAATTAAACAATTCAGTATTATTACTTACACAAACAACAAATACTATTTTTACAGTTAAGGATTTATTTATTAAAGGACTTGGATTAATTACTCCATCGGTTAGCTATATAAGATTTAGATATAAACAAATAACTCACAATAAACCAATACAATTATTATCATCTACTCAAGTTGAACAAATTGAAGGAGGAAGAAAAAATAAAAAAAGAAAAAATAAAAAAAGTACCACTAAAAAAAGAAAAAATAAAAAAGGTACCACTAAAAAAAGAACCACTAAAAAAAGAACCACTAAAAAAAGAACCACTAAAAAAAGTAAAACATTTAAGAACAAATACTAAATATACCTACAACAAAATGGAAGAAACCAACACAGTACCTTTAATTAAACACCTCGTGATATCAGGTGGGTCGGTTAACGGATTTTACATGTATGGAGCATTAAAGCACTGCAACCAATGTGGTTTGTGGAAATACGAAAACTTAAAATCAATATGGGGAACATCTGTGGGTGCAATATTAGCAACCATTGTATGCTTGCAGTTTGACTGGACAACACTGGACACATATATAATAAATCGTCCGTGGGAAGATGTTTTTGAAATATCGGGGGAAATGCTGTTTAACTCATACTCAAAAAAAGGCATGTTTGATATAACTATAATTCGAGAAATATTTAAGCCCTTGCTCCTAGCAAAAAGTTTAAGCTTAGATATAACATTTGCTGAGTTGTATTCAGTGTATCCTATTGAATTGCATTTTTTTTCCTTTGACCTTAACGGGTTTACCACAGTAGAAATTTCACATAAAACATTTCCAAATTTATCAGTATTAACTGGGATTGCCATGTCTTCGGCCTTGCCAGGGGCGTTTGCTCCTGTTTTTTTACCAGAGTGTGCCGATATGTGTTTTATCGACGGAGGTATTTGTTGCAACTATCCACTGAACAAGTGTTTAAAAGAATATGAAGATAAAGAGCAAGTGCTTGGGATTACGCTTGATAATAATGATACCAATGTAAACGCTGCAGTGAACCCAATAATAAATAATAACTCGAATATTTTAGATTTTTTCACCGAGTTTGCGTCAAAGATTAGTGGGTTCTTGGATAAATTAGAAAAAAAACAAAGTATCCCATATGAGATACGATGCTCGTCATCCATTAATGTGTTTGAATGGAGCACGTTAACGGAGGTAATTAAAAATGCGTCGATGCGAAAACAGTGGATACAGCAAGGTGTGGTTGATGCCGAAAAACAAATAAAATAAAATCTATTATAAATGAGTAATTTTGAAGATTTATCTTGGAATTACGATGATTTTGAAAAATGGATCGCAGATAAAACAACTAAAACACCATCTATCAACCAACTCTAAACATTTTTAAAAACGTACTTTGCAATAATTATCTTGAAGGTGAAGACAATACAATTCCTGATTTTTTAACAGAAACTTTAGACGAAAACCCATTCATTGTTGAGCATAAAAATATTTACTAAGACTTGAATATTTTAGACTTTTTCGTATTTGCGTTAAAAATTAGTGGTTTTTACACCTTTGCACATTTCACATTTCACAAGTTTAAATAAATTGGAAAAAACAAAACCGTAAACATTAAAACGTAAGCAAAATAACGTAAATACACAAATAAAATAAAATTGTATTATAAATGGCTAATTCAAATATAATATGGGGTTATAGTAATTTTGATAAATTTATAAATGATTTAACTGAAGTACCAAACGTTACACATTTAGAGTTAAATGACACAAATATTACATTGTTACCGCAAGAAATTAAACTATTTACTAATTTAATAAATTTAGATTTAGAAACTAATCAATTAACAAAATTACCATTAGAAATAGGCCTACTAACCAATTTAGAAGAGTTAGATTTAAATAACAATCAACTATTAAATTTGCCCCAAGAATTAGGTAATTTAAAAAAGTTAATACAATTACATTTAAATAATAATGAATTAACAGAATTACCATTAGAAATCGGCCAACTTTCTAATTTAGAACAGTTAGAATTAGATGACAATCTAATATCAAAGTTGCCACAAGAATTAAGTAATTTAAATAAGTTAGGCTTCTTAGGTTTAAAATATAATATGTTAACCGAATTACCAGAAGATTTTGGAAATTTAAATAAGTTAGAACAATTAGATTTAAGTCACAATAATCTATTAAAGTTGCCACAAAACTTTGGAAAACTATCAAGTTTAACATATTTAAATTTAAACACAAATAAATTAACCAAATTACCATCAGATATTGGAGAACTAGCAAACCTAGAAGTACTACTTTTAAACAACAATCAATTAACTACGTTGCCACTAGAAATAAAGAATTTAACAAAATTAAAATTATTAAATATCACTGGCAATCCATTGTTAACTACAATTCCACCAGAACTTGAACTAATGCCTAATTTAGAAATACATCGAGACCAGCCAACAAAAAACACACAAGACTTACAACCACTTAATCAACCGACTCTAAACATTTTTAAAAACGTACTTTGTAATAATTATCTTGAAGGTGAAGACAATACAATTCCTGATTTTTTAACAAAAACCTTAGATGAAAACCCATTCATTGTAGAGCATAAAAATATTTACTCGGGAAATGCATTGGGGTGGCTCTTAAAAGAGTTTTCAAACGAAACCGACCCAAGAGAATTCGTAGAATGCAAAGACGAGACGCCCAGTGAGTGGCAAGGCAATTCTTATGCCAAGTATATAAAACCAGGCGGTAGAACATTTGTTAACATACGTATTAACGGAAGTAATATTCTGGTTTTAAAGCCAGATTGGTTTTGGTATGGACCGATTCCTGAAACAAGAGTTTTTCACTTAGAACCACAAGCACCTGTAAAAAAGTACATGACTAATCATTTGTTACCTAACATGCGACCTGACTTTAATGCGTTAGGAGCAGACCATTGCAACCAAACCAGTGAAATGATTCCATACAAGTTGGTGGAAATTACAGAAAAAAGTGCTCCTGCGTTTGCGACTGCAGCCAAGTACAAGACTAATTCTTCGGCTTCTGCTGTTGGAGGCAAACGACGTAAAATATACAAAACTTTAAAACGTAAACAACCCAAGCGTAAACATAAAAAAACTAAACATAAAAAAACTAAACGTAAAAAAACTAAAACTAAACGTAATCTTATTAAACGTAAAAAAACTAAACGTAAATAAAGCAAGTGTTTGTTTGTATTTGTTTGTATTTTTTCATTTCTAAAAAAATGAAATAATCTAAATAATTTAAGTCAACACAAGTATAACAAGAGAAAGTATGTCGTTAACCCTCACTAATACCGTTGACACTCTGTCTGAAGAGGATAAAAGGTTAGCTGCGATTTATCAGGAAAAGGATGAACTTCAGCATATTCTGGATCGTCCTGACACTGAAATCGGCTCAATTGAACAAGTAAGTGTTAACATGTGGATTTATCCGGATACTGAATCTCCTGAATTAATTAGTGAGACAAAATCAAACAAAATCGTGAAAAAAAACATTCAGTACATTCCTGGATTGTTTAAGTTGTTTGACGAGGTCATTGTTAATTGCCGTGACCACGTAGTTCGTATGAACTCGTATTTGTCTGTTTCCAAACCAAACTGTCTTCCTGTTACTAAGATATCCGTTGACGTAGACCAGGCAACTGGTACAATAACCATGATGAACGACGGATCAGGGATTGATGTCGCCATGCACCCAATTAATAAAATTTGGATTCCTGAGCTTATCTTTGGCCACTTAAGAACATCTACCAACTACGAGGATGACAAAAAAGGCGGACCAAAAACCAAGGATGAAAAAACAGCGTGGTTAAATACTATGATGGCTGAAGAAGGCACAAAGTTTGGATTATGGGGCGGAAAAAACGGCAAGGGAATTAAACTTGTGTTCATTTGGTCCACGTTTGGATCGGTTGAAACCGTTGACCATGTGCGTGGGCTTAAATTTTACCAAGAGTTCCGCAACAATCTGAGCGAAATTGGAGGTCCAGTTATAACTAAGGTCAGTAAAACTAAGGATAAACCTTATACTAAGATTGTGTTTTGTCCAGACTATGCTCGACTTCAACTTGACTCTGGGCTCAGTGCAGACATAATGAGTTTAATGAAAAAGCGAGTGTACGACATTTCAGCTGTTACTGACAATACCATTAAGGTCAAGTTTAACGGCGACTTAGTGCCAACTAAAAACTTTTCCCAGTATATTGACCTTTATATTGGCGACAAAACTGCAAGTCCCCGTGTTTATGAACAAGCATCAAATAACCGTTGGGAGTACGCAGTTGCTAGTTCACCTAATGCCGAGTTTATGCAGATTTCATTTGTTAATGGTATCAGCACACACATGGGCGGAACTCATGTAAACAACATTATGAATCAAATTACAAACAAGCTTAAAAAGTACATCGAACTGAAAAAAAAAAAGATTGTTAAGGTCTCGTCCATTAAAGAGCAACTCATTCTGTTTTTGCGGTGCGACATTTTGTTTCCTTCGTTTAACAGCCAAAGCAAGGATTATTTAAACAATGCCGATTTTGGCTCTTCATGTATCGTTAGCGACGCCTTTATTGAAAAAGTAGCAAAGATGGGCGTTATGGACCTAGCGTGTGCTATTTCAGAGGCAAAGAATATAGTAAACGAAAAAAAAACAGATGGTTCTAAGCGAAAGCGAATTACAGGTATTCCCAAGTTAGAAGATGCCAACTGGGCGGGAACTGCAAAATCTTATTTGTGTACTTTGTGTTTAACAGAAGGAGATTCGGCTCACTCGGCTCTTCTATCGGGCATGTCACCAGAAGACCGCAATACTCACGGGCTGTTTCCGCTAAAGGGCAAGCTGGAAAATATTCGCGAGAAAGTGACAACTGCCAAGGAAAAGGACAAGGACAAGAACCAGAAGATGGGCGAGATTGAAAGTATCAAAAAGATTATGGGACTTGCTGAGGGCAAACAGTATTTGACCATAGAAGACGTAAATCGGGATTTGCGGTATTCGCGCGTTATGCTGGTAACAGACCAGGATCCAGACGGAAGTCACATCAAGGGCTTGTCTGTTAATTTCTTTCACTACAAGTGGCCATCACTAACGAAACTAAAAGGGTTCATTTGTTTTATGAATACGCCAATTCTTACGGCTACCAAGGGCAAGCAGGTTCTCGTCTTTTACAACCAGGGCGAGCATAACCTGTGGAAACTGAGCTTGCTCCAAAACCAGTGTCAATCTCAAGCATGGGCCGTCAAGTATTACAAGGGACTTGGCACCAGTACCAAAAAAGAGTTTCAAGAATACATGCGTAATCCCAAAATTGTCGTATTTGACCACTCAGGTCAAGTGTGTGATGACAGCATTGACATGATGTTCAACAAAAAGCGAGCCGACGACCGCAAAGTTCTAATTCAAAACTATAATCCCGAAAGTTATCTTAACACGTCAGACAAGTCTGTCTCGTATACTAACTTTGTACAAAAAGAGTTGCTGGCCTTCTCAGTCGCAGATTGTGTACGAAGCATTCCCAACGTGTTGGACGGACTAAAGCCGAGTCAAAGAAAAGTGTTGTTTTCGTGCATTAAGCGAAACCTAAAAAACGAACTTAAGGTTGCACAACTCGCTGGATATGTATCGGAGCATTCCGCATACCATCATGGCGAAATGAGTCTGACCATGACAATTGTCAACATGGCCCAAAACTACATGGGGTCAAACAATATTAACCTCTTATTTCCAGCGGGACAGTTTGGAACTAGACTCAAGGGCGGCAAAGACCATGCATCTGCCAGATATATTTTTACTCGCTTGGAAGCTGTTACTAGTTCCATGTTTATGGCTGACGACAATCCGTTGCTAACCTACATGGAAGATGATGGCAACAAGATTGAGCCTCAATATTATGGACCCACTGCTCCTTTGCTCCTTATAAACGGTTCGTCGGGAATTGGCACTGGCTACAGCACCGATATTCCTTGCTACAACCCTATAGAAGTTTTTGGATTTTTGAAAGATTATTTGCAGTCTAAAATAAATTCAACCTTGAAACATATTCCTACTACATTTCTTCAAGACAATGCTGACAGAATTTGGGTTCCGTATTATCACGGATTTCGTGGGACTGTTGTTCAAACAACGTCGCCAAACAATTTCATGTGCAAGGGCGTATACGAAAAAACATCCGACGATACCATTCACCTTACTGAACTACCCATTGGAGTCTGGACGGCAGACTTTAAAGTTCACATGGAAACGTTAGAATTTAACGGAATCATCAAGACATACACGTCTATGTCAAATGACACCATTATATCGTTTATAATCACGTTTCCTTCTGCTGATACGGTAGCAACAACCATTTCTACCGCAAAGGAACTAAAAGCAAAGGAACTAAAAGCAAAAAAACTTAATGCAAAGGAACTAAATGCAAAAGAATTGTCTAAAACAACCAAGTCTTCGGATATGCCCATTTTGCGTACATTGGCCGAACTGGAACAGACACCCGCCAAAAACCAGCCCCAGTGTAACGAACTTGAGCATTTGCTAAAGTTGTATACCAATATTACCACTACAAACATGGTAGCATATGACCAAAATAATGAATTGCAGTACTACACGGTCGCTAAAATATTTCAAGAATTTATTCCTGTAAAGGAAGAGCTGTACGTGAGACGCAAGGCAAACATCGTGGCTGTCTTAAAAGAACAATTGCTTAAATTATCTAACCAGGCCAAATTTATTAAGGAACTGTATGCAGACTTAGTAGATTTGCGAAAGAAAAAACCCGCACAAGTTACGGAAATGATGATGGAGCGAGGCTACGACTTTGTCGATGGAGGGTTTAATTACTTGACCAAGATGAACATGGATTCTGTCACAGAAGAGCATGGTCAAGCAATTCTTGACAAGTGTAAGCAAAAAAAAGCAGAACTGGTACTTGTAGAAAATACAAGTTGTGACCAAATGTGGATGGCAGATTTAATTAACTTGGAAAAAGTCTATGCCGAGTATGTGGTAGAAAGAAATGAGGCATCTGCTTCTACTAATACGGAAACTAAACCAACTAAGGTTAAATCTAAAGCAAAATGAACTGGAACTGTTACCAAAGCTAAGGCAATTAAAAACTAATTAGATAAATTAGTATATTTAAAAAACACATTTTTTATTACAATATTGCCAAGGGTTTATTTATATCTATCATTTTCTGGGTTAAAGTTTATTAAATTACTTGGGTCATCACTTGACACATCTCGTTTAATTAGTTTTTGCCAACATGGAGGGGGTGTTGTTTTCCACCAGTTATACACAACCGAATCAAAACATGAGTGTCCGTAAAATGATGCAACTTGACAGTTTCGGTTCATGTGCCATGGCTTTGATTCGCCCGTCTCAATTAACTTCATCGCAATGTCATCCATACCATTGCAACATGCCAATATTAATGCCGTGTTTCCATTAATAAATTGAACATGTCCAGGGTTTGACTTTCCAGTTGAAATCAATTCTGCAGCAACTGTTTCCATTTTATTATGACATGCCCATTGTAAGGGCGTTTCGCCACAATTATGTATTTGGTCTGGCTTTGAATCACCGTTTCGAATTAGTGCTGTAGCAACGTCAGGCATATTATTAATACACGCATAAATAAGTGCAGTTATACCAGTAAATCCAAATTCAGGTTCTTGATAAAGAATGCAACCCATATTAGCCAAACCAGTGTCTATTAGTGCCATGGCAACCGTTGGTATATTCTTAAAACATGCCGCCATTAAAGCAGTTCTACCTTTATCATCAACTTGTCCTGGTTTCGACTCTCCCGTAGCAATTAGTGCTAAAGCAACACTTTTCATATTATTATAACATGCATGAAATAATGCACTTATACCATTCTCATTTACTTGTCCAGGGTTTGATTCGCCCGTCCCAATTAGTGCTAAAGCTACGCTGTCCATTTTATTCTTGCATGCCCAAATCAATGGCGTTGTGCCAACCTCATTTGCTTGGCCCACGTCAAATTCACCTGTTTTAATTAGTGCCAAAGCGACTTCTGTCATATTATCTCGACATCCCATAAATAAAATTGTATATTTATGCCAAACACATCCTGGTTTCGACTCTCCCGTAGCAATTAGTGCTAAAGCAACACTTTCCATTTTATTAAAACATGCCGACATTAAAGGACTTAAACCTATCTTATGTATATGTCCTGGATTAGATTTACCTGTATTAATCAGTTCTAAAGCAACCCTCGGCATATTATTATAACATGCCCATATTAATGCAGTATTTGTATCTGTATTTACATGCCCAAAATCAACCGGTTCTGTTAAAAATATAGTGTGTTCATTATTTTGTTTTTTTACTTTGTATTTATCAATAAACGCAATCGCAACATTTTCTAATTTAAGTTGACATGCTAGTATTAAAACTGTGTTTTTTGTATCGTTTTCCAGCAAATTCGGGTCAAATTTGGACAATGACATTTGTTCCAAAATATCATCTTCTGACACGTTTCCATTCTTTACCAATCTCATCTGTTTATATATTTCCGTCTCTGTTTTACAAAACTTACGAATACTTTTTATCATATTTGTACTTTACTAATTATAATATCATACGTTGACTTTATATCATTTGTTGTTGAATCATAATTAAACATAAACTGAGTATATATTATTTCTTATTAAAAATAAATATACACTATAAATAATGGAGGATAGTCACAAGTTCTATGTTGGGATTATTTTATTGTTCATTATCATTGGCTTTTACTTATTAAACTTTATACGAACTATGTCTACAGATGCAGACAAGTTTACAACCGATACATTACCCATGTTTTTTATTTTATTTGGAGCATTTATTATTGCAGTTGGTTTTATTAGTTTTTTCAAAACCGACAGCAGTTTTACAATACTGGGTGGAAGTGTATTATCTTTAATCGCTTTGTTAGTTGGTTCTTTATTTATTCAAAATGTAGGAGATAAAAACAATACTTCCATTTTAAGTTCTCTCTCGTATTTTGCCATGATATTTGGTTTGATTTTTCTTTGGTTTAAAGAAACTGGCGTTGATTGTGCAACAACCAGGTCAAACACATCAAATTCAGCCCTTGATAAAGGTCAAATAAAGTATCTTGGTATTTTCATGGTTTATGCTATTTCCATGTTGCTTATGTACTTGATTAATCCTGCTGGTATCATGACCAAGTTTGGCGGAGCAACCATATTTATATCTTTGTTTATTGGCTTAATTCTTCTAGTTATGGTTGCTGGATATACAATATTGGGTAAAAGCGGATTGCCAGAAAACTTTTCACCAACCGTCGTAATTTTAACTAAAGGTCTCTACATATTCATGTCACTTTTCATTTCGTGTTTTCTTATTTGGTGGATTCTTGATGCAATTGGCGTATTTAGCAATAATGCAGGAAGCAACTGGGCAAGCATCCTGTTTAATTTTGTTATTCTGCTTGGTGTATTAACTCTGGTTTACAAGTTACTTTTTTATGGTGGGTGGTTGCAAAAAAGTGCATTTTACAGTCTATTAGTAAACTCCATCATGTACATTCCCTGTTTGTTTTTTGGACTTTTGGATAAAATGAGAGGACAAAAGTCTAACTCAGGGTCTCCCACTAATCCATTTTTAGGTACACAAAAAAGTGACGTAGTTGCTTTGCTCAGTGTCTTGGGGCTTATTAGCACCTACTTTATTGCAACTCAATGGATTGTGCCAAATATTAAAAAGTGGCATTATTTAAAAGGTGGAAATCAGGTAGTTGATGAGCCTGTAGCTATTGGTAAAGAGCACACGATTGCATCTTTTGTTGAATTAAACGATATTGATGACACAGACTCAAACACTGAGATGAAACCAAGTTACAGTTATGGAATTTCGTTTTGGCTGTATGTC
>Ga0222670_1000047_pt1 | contig 54774 bp, 57 predicted proteins | sample AntAcemetagen732_FD_181148 | JGI IMG/M metagenome (GOLD analysis project Ga0222670, IMG submission 181148) | Saline water microbial communities from Ace Lake, Antarctica - #732 | ecosystem: Environmental > Aquatic > Non-marine Saline and Alkaline > Saline | place: Antarctica: Ace Lake... | reverse complement strand
GACATATTCATATGGTAGAGCCTTACAACAAAGTGCTCTTAAATTTTGGTCAAAAGATATTAATAATACTAATGGCACTCAAAAAGTCTTTAACCACAGAGCAAATATGTGCACACTTGCAGCTCAAGGCAAATGGTCAAAAGAACTTGAAGAAAAATAAAATAAATAAGAAATTTATTTATCTAATTTCTCCAAATAAAATACAAGATATAAATTTTTACGATGATTTAGCTCTTGTATTAAGTTCAAAAAAAATAAGTTTTTTTCAACTGAGACTTAAAAAAGAAACAAATTCAAATAGATTAATTATTGGAAGAAAAATTAAGAAGATTTGTAATAAATACAAAGTTAAATTTTTAATTAACGATGATCCCTTACTTGCTAAAAAATTGAATGCAGACGGTTGTCATTTAGGTCAAAAAGATATGAACTTAATAAAAGCTAGAAAAATATTAAAGAACAAAATTATTGGTGTGACCTGTCATAATTCTATTAATTTAGCAAAGAGAGCTATTAATGCTGGTGCTGATTATTTAGCTTTTGGTGCATTTTATGCATCCAAAACTAAGATTGTTAGATATAGAGCTAGTTTAATTGTATTAAAATCTATTAAAAAAATAACGTCCATACCAATTGTTGCTATTGGCGGCATAAAGCTTAGCAATTATAAAAAACTTTTATTGAATAAAGCTAACTTTTTAGCTATTTCAGGCTACATTTGGAATAATAAAAAATACAAACCATTAGAAGCTATTAAAAAATTAAAATGAAATTATACGCAAGTGAAATTAGAGTTGGAATGTTAATTGAATATAAAAATGACCTTTGGCAAGTCTTAAAAACACAGCATGTGAAACCTGGCAAAGGTGGTGCTTTTGCTCAAGTTGAGATGAAAAGTGTTAATAAAAATACAAAATTAAATGAAAGATTTAGATCAAGTGAGTCTGTTGAAAAAGCTACATTAGATGAAACAAAGTTTAATTATCTTTATGGTGATGAAGCTGATTATTATTTCATGAACCCTAAAACTTACGAGCAAATAAACATTAAAAAAGAAACAATTGGGGAAAAAGGCAAAATGTTAACCGAAAATTTAGAAGTAAGCATAAGTTTTTATAATGAAAAACCTTTAACAGTTGAACTACCCAATCAAGTAACATGCACGATTGATACAACAGATGTCGCTTTAAAAGGACAAACTGTTTCCTCTTCTTATAAGCCTGCAACTTTAGATAATGGAATAAATATTCAAGTCCCTCCTTTTATTGGAAGTGGAGATAAAATCATAGTTGATACTAGAACTATGGAATATGTTAAAAAAATATAAATCTCATGCAATCCATATCAGCTAATCTTAATGTCATGATAAAGGCTGCAGAAAAAGCATCTAGAGCTTTAATTAGAGATTTTGGAGAAATAGAAAAACTACAAGTTTCAATCAAAGGACCTACTGATTTTGTATCAAATGCTGATTTAAAAGCTGAAAAAATAATTATAGAGGAATTAAAAAAAGCAAGACCCTATTATTCTATTATTAGTGAAGAAGATGGTTCTGAAACTAATAAAGATAAAGAGCACACATGGATAATAGACCCTATAGATGGTACTACAAATTTTTTGCATGGCGTTCCTCACTTTGCAATATCAATTGCTTTAAAATCTGGTGATGAAATAGTATCAGGGTTAATTTATGATCCAATAAAAGATGAAATGTTTTATGCTGAAAAAGAAAGTGGTGCGTTCTTTAACAATCAAAGAATCAGAGTATCAAAAAAAAGAGAGCTTAATAGCTGCTTGTTTGCTACAGGTGGTGCAGCTAAGAGTGAAGTCAACTTACCTTTAAGGAAGTCTGGAAGTGCAGCACTTGATATTGCCTACGTTGCAGCTGGAAGATATGATGGTTGTTTTCAAAATGACCTAAATTTGTGGGATGTAGCTGCTGGTATAATATTAATAAAAGAGGCAGGCGGCTTAATTAATGAAATTGATCTCTCGCAAAGTAAAGGCATCAAAATAAGAGCTTCAAGCATGGCAATTAACGATAAAATGCTTGAAAAATTAAAGAACTTTTAATTGTTTTATAAAATTCTTTTGCTATAAGTCTCGATATGAAAAAAGATATACACCCAAACTACCATACAATTAAAGTAGAAATGACTGATGGAACTCAATTTGAAACGAGATCAACTTGGGGGAAAGAAGGAGAAATTTTAAAATTAGAAATCGATCCAAAATCTCATGCTGCTTGGACAGGTGGAAAGCAAAAATTAATGGACAAAGGTCGTGTAAGCAAATTCAATAAAAAATTCCAAAACTTCAGATCAGAAAAGAAAGATTAGATGTCAAACGTACCATTAATGCCAATGGCAACAGCTGTTTGGTTAGTAGAAAATACCACACTTACTTTCAAGCAAATTTCAAAGTTCTGTAATTTACATGAGGTAGAAGTCCAGGGAATTGCAGATGGTGAAGTTGCAAAAGGAATAATGGCTTATAATCCGATCATATCAGGTCAACTTACTAGAGAAGAAATTGAACTGGCATCAAAAGATGAAAATAAAGAATTGCAGATAAAAAATACTGATATTGAAATTTCAACTGAAGATAAGAAAATTAAAAAATACATTCCTTTATCTAAAAGACAAGATAAACCAGATTCAGCTTTATGGCTGATCAAACATCATTCTTTATTAAAAGATTCACAAATAGCAAAACTAGTCGGAATAACCAAGGCTTCTGTTACAGCAATTAAAAATAAAAGTTATTGGAATTATAATAATTTAAATCCTAAAGATCCTGTAGCATTAGGACTGTTTTCTCAAAAGGATCTAATTGAAGCTATTGAAAAAGCAGAAAGAAGAATAAAAAGAGAAAAGAAAGAAAAAGAGAAGGCAAAACTAACAAGAGAAGTTTCAAACATTGAATAATTTTAATAGACACCAAAATTATATAATGATACTTAAACATTCTTAAAAATATTTATGAAAATAGAAGTAAAAGATAACAATATTGAACAGGCTCTAAGAGTTCTTAAAAGAAAACTGCAAAGAGATGGTTTTTTTAAAGTAGTGAAATTAAAAAGTGTTTACGAAAAGCCTTCTGAAAAGAAAAAAAGAATTTTACAAGAAAATATTAAAAGAGTTAAAAAGCTTAATAAACTTAAAAATAGAATTTAAATATACCGCGGGGTGGAGCAGTCTGGTAGCTCGTCAGGCTCATAACCTGAAGGTCGGCGGTTCAAATCCGTCCCCCGCAACCAATTTTATTTAGATAGATTAAACTAAATAGTTGATCTTAAAAACTTTCATTAAAATGTATGTGAAACTTAAAAAGTATAGATAAAAGATATTTTTTCTTTTTTTAAGAAAACTTTCTACCTCTGGATATTTTATCAAAGTAAAGAATAATATGAGTATCAAGGGTTCATAATACTTATGATAGATAGTATTTTGGATATTAGAAACAATTATTAGTGTTAATAAAAAAAAATTATTTAAACTTAAAGATGCAATATACATAACAAAACTTAGAAAAAAAAATGATCCTATATAAAAAAAATAATTATTATTAAATAATAGGTTTGATAAAATAAAAAATACACCACCTCCAGTGTACTCTATTTGATAGTTAAAAAAATAAACTAAAAATGCCAACAAAGTAATTAATTTTAAAAATTTTTTTAATAAAAAATTTTTAAAATGATTATAAAAATTTCCCATAACCAACATTGGTGATAAATGAAAAAAAATTATCGAACTTATGATCATTATCTTGTCCGATAAATTAAAACTAAAATTAATAATTTCATTATTTAAATTTGGAGTTGTTCCAGCTGCTAAAAAATTTATATCTAAAACAAAAATATAATATAAAATTGGTAATGATGCCAAAAAATTAAATATTATTAAAAAACTTAGCTCTTTAAATTTAACTTCTTTTAAAAAAAAAAAAAAAAGTATGGAAAAAAAACTGAAAAGTTAGGACTTATATATGATGACACCACAAGTGATACGCATGTATACCAAGCGTATTTAACCTCACTTTTTTTTCTAAATTTTAAAAAAAAATATATTGTTAAAACAAAAAAAATTAGACCTGGAAGTCTGCTATCTGGCCAAATTGCTAAAGATCTAAAAGTTGGTGATAGAAAAATTATTAGTGATAAAAGAGCAAGATAATTAATATGTGTATTAATAAATATTAATTTTAAGCATTGATAAAAGATTGGTATTAGTAAAATACAAAGATGTAAATGAATAAGTCTAACTTGATTTAAGTCAAATCCCAGATCAAGAAATAATGATAGAAATATTAGATATATAGGTGAATGCCGATGGTTATAACTATCAAAGTTTAAAAGTGTATAAGTGAGGTTATTTGAAAAATCTTTTATTGCACTACTATTGCCTCCAACCCAGTCACTGTGAGATCCATAATTTAGATTTTCACCATAAATAAAACCCATTATTAAAGTTAAATAAAGAAAAAAAAATAAATAAAAATTACTAAAACTTAAAATTTTAAATTTCACAATTATTAATTTTAAATCCAGATTTCTTGCTATCAACTAAAAAAGTTTTGACTGTTTTTTTAATGTCACAAGATATTTTTGTTGTCATTATTTTAAAGATTTTTAGTTATATCTTCTGTCATTTTTTTAGCATCAGCAAACAACATAAGAGTATTCTCTTTGTAAAATAAATCATTATCAATACCAGCATAACCAGGCGACAAGCTTCTTTTTACAAATAGTACTGATTTACATTTTTCAACATCTAGCACTGGCATTCCATAAATTGGACTTTGAGGATCAGTTTTTGCAGCAGGATTTGTAACATCATTGGCTCCTATTACAAATGCAACGTCTGCATTAGCAAAATCATTATTAATTTCTTCAAGCTCAAAAACTTCATCATAAGGTACATTTGCTTCAGCTAATAATACGTTCATGTGACCTGGCATTCTTCCTGCAACTGGGTGAATGGCATAGGAAACTTTAATATCATTCTTTTTAAGTGTATCTACCATTTCTCTTAATGCATGCTGTGCTTGAGCTACTGCCATACCATATCCTGGAACAATTATAACTGATGAGGCATTCTTCATCAAAAATGCTGCATCTTCAGCATTACCATTTTTAACTGGTTTTTGTTCTTTACTTCCTTTTGATGAAGCTTGATCTGTTGCTCCAAATCCCCCTAAAATTACATTAAAGAAAGAACGGTTCATACCTTTACACATTATATAAGATAGAATTGCCCCAGATGACCCAACAAGGGCGCCTGTTATAATTAATGCAGTATTTTCTAAAGTAAAACCAATTCCTGCAGCAGCCCAACCAGAGTATGAATTTAACATTGAAATTACCACAGGCATATCTGCTCCACCAATTGGGATGATTAATAAAAATCCTATTAAAAATGAAACTGCTACTAATATCCAAAAGAAGTTAGATGATTGTGATGAGCAAAGTAAATAAGTCAAAACTATAATTGAAACTAACAATAGAGCGTTAAGAAAATGCTGACCTTTAAATGTAATTGGTGACCCTGACATTATTCCTTGAAGTTTTAAAAAAGCAATTATTGAACCTGAGAAAGTAATAGCACCAACTGCAGCCCCAATTGACATTTCAATTAAACTTGCAAGTTTAATATCTCCTGGTAATCCTAGATTAAAAGCTTCTGGATTTAAAAAAGCCGAGATTGCAACAAATACAGCTGATAGCCCGACTAAACTATGAAAACCAGCTACAAGTTCTGGCATAGCTGTCATTGGTATCTTGTAAGCTATGAAAGCTCCTATAAGTCCACCTATTAATAAAAAAATTAATACATAAATCAGACCAGTAGAAAAACTTCCAACAGATAAAAAAGTAACTGTGATGGCTATCACCATACCCAAAATTCCAAAGAAATTACCTTGTCTTGAAGTTTCTGGTGATGAAAGGCCTCTTAATGCTAAGATAAATAAAACCCCAGAAACTAAATAAAATATTGCTGATAAATTTGCTGACATAATCATTTATCTTTCTTCTTCTTTTTGTACATTTGAAGCATTCTTTGAGTAACTAAAAATCCACCAAATATATTAACAGCTGCAAGCGATATTGCTAAAAACCCTAGAATATTAGAAATCGTAAAGATACTATCTGGGCTTCCTGCCAAACCTGCAATTATAGCCCCAACAATAATTACTGATGATATAGCATTAGTAACTGACATTAATGGCGTGTGCAAAGACGGGGTTACACTCCAAACAACATAATATCCAATAAAAATTGATAAGATAAATATGCTTAATCTAAATATAAAAGGGTCTATTTCCATAAATCTATTTAATTAATGTTTTGCTAATTATCTCATCTTCTAAATTAATATTAATCTTTTTATTTTCTTTATCATATAAATTGGACACAAAATTAAATACATTTTTAGAATACAGGTTCGAAGCCGAAACAGGAAGCTTATTGAGAATATTTGTTTCACCCATAATCTTTACTCCATTTTTAAACACAATTTTATCGACTTCGGTAAATTCAGCATTTCCACCCTGAACTGCAGCTAAGTCATAAATAACAGAGCCTGATTGCATATTATCAATCATAGAGCCTTTTATAATTAATGGAGCTTTTTTTCCTGGAATTAAAGCAGTGCATATTACAATATCAATTTTCTTTAAAGTTTCAGCTAAAAGATCTTCTTGTTTTTTCTTGAATTCTTCAGATGCTTCTTTTGCATAACCACTTTCTGTTTCAAGATTTTCAGATCCTTCAACAGTTAAAAATTTTCCACCTAAACTTTCAACTTGTTCTTTTGAAGTCATTCTAACATCTGTTGCAAATACAATAGCACCCATTCTTTTTGCTGTTGCAATTGCTTGAAGACCTGCCACACCTGCACCTACTACTAATACTTTTGCCGCTGGAATTGTACCTGCTGCTGTCATCATCATTGGAATTGCTTTTTCAAAATTTGCGAAAGACTCTATTACCGCTTTATAACCAGCAAGGTTAGCTTGCGAAGAAAGAATATCCATTGATTGGGCTCTAGTTATCCTGGGTAACATTTCTAAAGAAAAAAAATTAATATTTTTTTTAGATAAACTTTCTATTTTTTCTTTATTATTATAAGGGTTAAATGCTCCAACTAGTGTTTGCTTTTCTTTTAAATTTGAAAGATTTTCATCAGATAATAAGCCTAGCTGAATAATGATATCTGCATTTTTTAAAATTTCAGATTCATCATTAGAAATTTTAACTCCTAATTCTATGAAATCGCTATCTTTAAATCCTAAATGATGGCCGTAGTTTTCGATTAAAGAAATTTCAAAACCTAAGGCTTTATACTTTTTTGCAATCTCAGGTGTTATTGCAATTCTTTTCTCAATATTTTGATTTTCTAAAATTGAAGCGATTCTCATGTGAGAACTCTACAGCAAGAATATTGCCATTAAAACTAAAACACCTATAACAGCGACAGTTCCCCACAACACAAATTTAGTAAAATTGTTCCAGGTATTTTTATGGTCATTATTCTCCATAAAAACTACTTCTGTCTTGCTTTAAATTTTGGATTTGTTTTATTAATTATATAAACTCTACCTCTTCTTCTAACTAATTTAGAATTAAGGTCTCTTTTTTTTAGTGATTTTAAAGAACTTTTAATTTTCATAATTTTATTTTAGCCGGCAATGTCCTACTCTTCCGTGTCTTAAGACAAAGTACCATTGGCGCTGAAGGGCTTGACTTCCGAGTTCGGAATGGGATCGGGTATTACCCCTTCGCAATAATCACCGGCGTGTGCTTTATACCTAATTAAATAGTATTGTAAACAGTGAAATACACTATCTTTTATGTGTGTTTTTGAATTTTTCTATGTAAGTTTTGAGGTTAGTTTTACCAAAATTTTTATAAACTTTGATAGTTAAGTTCATATTTGTTAAAGCAGAGGCATATCTTTCTCCAGCTCTAGCAGGCAACATATTAATCTTGGTTCCAAATAATTTAGCAACTTCTAAAATTGAATAGTCTTTTTTGCTTGAAATACTGTAGTGCCTACACTTATTTTTTTTCCAAGCATCATAACAAACTTTAACTGTATCAGTAATATACGTAAATTTTCTTGATTGTGTGCCAGGCCTTACAACTGGTAGGGGTTTTTTATTTTTGTAAGCATTTTCAAATATACCAATAACAGTAGCCATTTTTCCTTTTGATATCTGTTTAGGTCCGTAAACATTATAAAAATATATAATTTCATATTTCATTTTAAACCATTTTTTTAAATTTTCTAATAATTCTAAATTAATTGATTTGGTAAATGCATAAGGTGATAGATCTTTGTCTCTTCCCTTATTGCCTAAACTGGCTGACGTAGCAGAATATATCAATTTGATTTTATTATTCAAACAGAAATTAAATATAGCATGAGAGCCTACGGTATTAGAATCAATGCACTTTCCCATATTTAAAAAGCTCTGATATATCCTTGAGAACTCACCAAAATGAAAAATTGCATTAATTTTATTCTTTTTTGAATTGAGTAATATTGAAATATTTTTAGTATTACCCACGATATATTTTAATTTTTTGTTTTTAATATGGTTTATTTTTAAACCGGATGAATAATTATCTATACTTAAAATTTTATATTTTGTATTTTTCAACAAAAAGGAAATAAGATTTGTACCAACAAATCCTGCTCCTCCAGTAACAACTATAATATCTTTCATGAGTTATCTATTCTAGATAGATACGACTTATACGTTTTTAAAATTTGTATTTTCAAATTATGACTGGGTTTCCATCCATATTTTTTAGCTAAAGAGATATCTAGAACTTTTCGTGGTGTTCCATTGGGCTTCTTTAAGTCATATTTAATACTAATTTTTTTATTTGGAGCAATAATATTCATAATTAATTTCGTAAAATCTTTTATTGAAGAATCTTTTCCACTACCAATATTGATCATTGAGTGTTTTGTTTTTTTATCCATAAAATAAATACATGCCTTAGCCAACTCATCTACATAAAGCAACTCTCTTTTAGCTTTTCCATTCCCCCAAACAACTATATGATCTTTGTTTTTTACCTTAGCATCATGAATTTTTCTAATTAATGAAGGTACAAAATGTGAATTTAATGGATGATAGTTATCATTAGGGCCAAATGTATTTGTTGGCATTAAACATTTGTAATTTGTTTTATATTGTTCATTATAACTTTGACACATTTTTATTCCTGCTATTTTAGCAATTGCGTAAGCATCGTTGGTCTTTTCTAATTTACCACTTAATAAATATTCTTCTTTAATTGGTTGCGCACATTTCTTTGGATAAATACAACTTGAACCTAGAAAAATTAAATTCTTTATCTCACAAAGGTAAGCTGAATGAATTAAATTTGTTTGTATCATCAAATTTTTATAAATAAACTCAGCTTTATATTTGTTATTTGAATAAATGCCCCCTACTTTAGCTGCTGCAATAATAATAAAATTTGGTTTTTTTTTCTTTAAAAATTTTAAAACATTTTGTTGGTTGGTTAGCTCTAGTTTGTTTCTGGTGGCTGTAATAATTTTATTATAATTTCTTTTTTTTAACTCTCTAATAATTGCACTTCCAACTAATCCATTATGTCCTGCAACAAAAATCTTAGAGTTACGATTCATGTTTTCTTAAGCCTTGTAATTCTGATTTGACCATGTCCTTAACTAATTCTTGGATACTAGTTTCTGCTATCCAATTTAATTCTTTTTTTGCTTTTTTAGGATTACCGAGTAAGGTATCAACTTCTAATGGTCTATAATACTCTTGGTTGCAAGCAACTATGCATTTGCCATCTAATGTATAGCATTTAGAGTTTATTCCTTTGCCTTTCCATATAAATTTAATTTTTAACTCTTTTAAAACTAAATTTACAAATTGTTTTACAGAAAATTGTTTTCCAGTTGCTATAACATAATCATTTGGAGTTTTTTTTTGTAACATTTTCCACATTGCAATAACATAGTCTTTAGCATGTCCCCAATCACGTTTAGCTTCCAGGTTACCTAAATATAAAACATCTTGCATGTCATGTTTTATTTTGCAAAGAGCAATTACAATTTTTCTTGTAACAAATGTTTCTCCTCTTCTTGGGCTTTCATGATTAAATAAAATTCCGTTGCAAGCAAAAATATTATATGCTTCTCTATAATTTATTGTTATCCAATGGGCATAAACTTTAGCGACACCGTAAGGACTTCTTGGATAAAAAGGCGTATCTTCTGTTTGTGGAATTTCTTGAACTTTTCCAAACATTTCTGACGTGCCAGCTTGATAAAATTTAGTAATCTTCTCAAAACCGTGAAATTTGATTGCTTCTAATATTCTTAGAGCACCTACGGCATCTGCATTAGCGGTATACTCTGGAACTTCAAAAGATACAGCCACATGTGATTGAGCTGCAAGATTATATACTTCATTTGGCCTAATCTTTTTAATTAATGAAGATACAGATATTGCATCTGTTACATCACCATGGTGTAAAAAAAAATTTCGTTTATTAGAAAATGGATCTTGATAAATATGATCTATTCTTCCAGTATTGAATGATGAAGATCTTCTTTTAACACCATGAACTAAATACCCTTTTTTAATTAAAAACTCTGAGAGATAAGATCCATCTTGACCTGTAACACCAAAAATAAGAGCTATTTTTTTTTTCATTACTAATTCTTATACCGTTTTTTTTCTATATATATAGTCAAAAGATTTTCTTAATGGCATCTTGATTTTAAAAACTCTAATAAAATCATTATCTGATAAATATTTATGTATATCAGAAAATTTATAACTTTTTTTAATCATATTATCATAGTGGTGTTCAAAATAAATAAAATTTACAATTTTGATTTTTTCTTCAAGTCCTTTTATAACCTCTAATTCATATCCCTCTGTGTCAATTTTTAATATATCTATTTTAATCAATTCTTTATTTTTAATAAACTGTGAAAGTTTAATTTGAGAAACATAATTTTCTTTTATATTAAATTTTTTTTTAAAGAAGAAAGATAATATTTTGTTTTTTCTTTTTAAATAGGAAGATTTTAGATCAATTAAATTAAATGTTGAGGAATTACTGTCTGGTAATTCATAAAAAATTTTTGACTCAACTGAATTGCCAACACCAAAATTAAAAATCTCAATATTAGTCTCTTTATAAATATTCTTAATTCTGTCAGTATTGATTTGAAGGATTTGATAGGTATTCTTACTTGCCTCAAATGAATAAATATTTTTAATCTTAAAATTTTTTAAAAAACTAGATATACTTTCTCCTTTGTGTGCACCAACATCTAGCAACACATCGAATCTAGCGTCTAAATTATTTTTTAGAAAAGTAGTTATTTTTTTTTGATAAAAAAAATCTACAAGCTTTATGATTAGATTGAATAAACTGTCCATTAATTTTCTCTATAAAAAATATAGCTATTATTTAAAAACTTAACTTTTATATAATAATCTGAACATAAATCTAAATCTTTTTTAATGTGACATTTGTTAAGCTTTTTAATTTTATCAAAAATTTTAAAATTTTGTTGATCATCCCAATAAAAAGCATTGCTAAGAATATTATAATTATATACATGATACTCTTTATTTATTCTTAAAATATTCCTAGATAGAAAAATTACTATTGTTAAAAAAATTATAAAAATTGTTTTCTTTTTAAATAACTTGTGGTTAATAGAATATTTACTTAAATGAATTGATAGTGGAATAAATATTAATAAGGCTATTAAGTGATAACCTCCATATCTTAGTGTTGGCAATAAATAAAACCATTCTAATGTTAAAAAAATAATAATTAAATACAGTAACCAAAATTTAGGCTTTATAAAATTATCAATTTTCTTGGAAAAAAAAGTTAACCAGACTACCAAACATAAAAAAGATAAACCTAACAAAAAGTCAGAAACTTTGTTAAAAAAATACATATCAATCCAGTTAGAAACCCAATTAAAATTTTTGATGTATATTTCCGGATTATCTATGCGAAAGTTAGGATTTGCACCTGCTTTAGCCCATTGTTGATACCAAATGTTCATTTGCTCAACTTCATTTATTGGTATAGACCAACTAAAGTTCTCAAAACAAGTCAGTTTTACTGGGTATAATAAACAACCACTATTAAAGAAATTAACAGTAAACAAAAACATAATCATAATCATACATAGATATGTGATTTTATTTTTAAAGAAAAAGATTAATGAAACTTTATTTTTGTTAAAATAGATTATTAAAGGAATAAGTAATAAACCATATAAAGCATAGAATGTTTTTAAAGAAATAATAAGTGTTATAAAAATAAAAATTTTTAAAAATGAGTTTTTATCAACTATTTTTTTTTTATTTGTTAAATAAAGCAATTCAATGATTGTAATAATGATTAATACCATTGCAGAGCGATCAGTTCCATGTTCACCTAAACGAACAAAGAATACATTTATAAAAACAAAAGAAAGCAGCGATAAATAAAATATATATGAGGGCTTTTTTCCATCTAAATATGACGATATTTTATTATATAAAATAATGTTAGCAAATCCCATAAAAAATACTGGTGAAAGGTGTAGCAAAAAAAAATTTGTGAATGGTAAATTAAATAAAGATGATAAGTAAAAAATTGAAGAATGAGTTCTAAAACCATGATTAAAATTACCTAAACCTATCATATTTGGATATTCAGTTAGAAGGTGTGTGTATGGAAAATGATAATATGGAAAATCATCATGATTTTTACTTACAAATATAAATATCATTAAAATTGTAAAAATAATGATTAATTCTTTAAGATTTTTTTGAAACTTCTTAGTGTTCATCAAAAAGTTTAAAAACCCAATTAAAAGAAGAATTGAATTAAATAATTCAGTGTGTGGTAAAAAAAAACTTGATAAATATGAAATAAAAATAAGAAAAAAAATTCCATTAATACCTATAAATCCAATATTTTGCTCAAAAGATTTCAAAAAAAAATGATTAAATAGCATGCCATAACCAACTATTGAGAATGTAATCAACCAGTAATAAAATAATAGGATAAAAATAGAGGACATTATATAATCATTTAATTAATTTTCTTGTTTAAAAAATAGATAATAAATTTCGTCAAATAAAAATCATAATTCCTAATATATTTTAGGTTATTATCTTTATAAATATATTTTATAAAAGAATGAGCCTCCAATCGTTTAAGCCACCAAATTTTTGAAAATTTTTTTATTTTAGACATTATCCCATCGTCTACTTTTCTATAAAAAGTAAGATATTGATTTAAGCTAATATATTTATTATAAATTTTTTTGCAAAAAAAATTTAATCTAAAATCAATTTCCAAAATTGGATAATTTTTTAAAAGATTAGATTTTAAACATAAATTAAAAAAACTTCTTCTAAAACTAATACCACTTGTTGGAACAGTGGATGGCCAATTACTATTGAATATTTTTTTTTTTAATTTTAAAGGCAAAATTTTATTATTCACATTCACATAGGGTATATCAAATATTATATCAATTGCTGAGTTTTCCAAAAAATATCGACTTATTGTAGAAATTTTGTTTGACAAGAAAAAGTCATCTCCATCTAATAAGCAAATCACCACTCCTGTTGACGCATTAAAAAGCTCAGTTATTGCATCAATTTGATTTATTGGACTAAATTCACTTAGTCGTTTTTTTTTAATTATTGTTATTTTTTCTGAAAATTTATTAATTATTTTTAGTGAATTGTCAGATGAGTTATTATCTAGAATTATAATTTCTAAATTTTTATAATCTTGATTTAATGAAGACAATATACATTCCTCAATATATTTTTCTTTATTATAATTAGTTATTAATATTGATATCTTCATTAATTATGCTTTTTAATAAAGATCTTTTTTATCTCATCTTGAATTAAAATTTTTTCTTTAATACTTCTAAAAAAAGTATCTTTAGTTCTGGTCAAAAGAATACTTGAAAAACTTTCATTTAAAGTGATTCTAGATCCATGATCAGACATAATAAATATATCTAAATTATTATATCCAGATGTTTTTTTTATATTATTCAAAAAATTATCAATAAATTTTACCATGCAAATACGCTCTATATTATGTTGAACATATTTTTCACTATTTGTCATATAGGTATTAAATGATGATTTCCTTCCATCATACTTACAATCTTGACTAAATCCATAAGGTGTATGGGGTGCAAGAATATGTGCAAAAATTAGATCGAACTTGTTTTCCCTAACATCATTTTCTAATTCGGAAAATATTAATGGTAAGAAAATTTTATGAGAATCTGGCTCAAGAAGTGTGTGTGATAAATTTAATAATCTGCTAAATTTAAAAAAAAGCCTGGCCACTGATGATCCATCAAGATACCAATATGTAAAAAAAGTAGTTAAAAAATTGTTTTTAAAACCTTCTAGGTAGTTCTTATTATTAGAATATGGATTTATTTGATAACATTTTTTAACATTTTTTTGCTTACAAAAATTTAAATGAACATTTTGTATTACTGAAATATTTTTAAATTTTTGAAAAAGATTATTTTGAATTAAATTGTACTCATTAAAAGTTCCTTTTGATTTTTCTATAAATACCTCTCTTAATTCTGTGGTTGGTTGTCGTGTTTCGAAATTTAACATAAATGGAACTGAATTTGCAGTATTATCACTTATAGAGAAACTATTTGTATATAGGCTTAAATCGTGTCTAAATGCTAATTCATTTATTTTACTAACAAAAACATCTCCAAATTTATAATCTTTTTCTATAGAATTTACTCCACTCATTTCATCTAAGACTACAATTAAAGCTTTATTAATTTTATTATTATTTGCTTCCAATTTTTTTGTTTCATCAAAATTAATTATTTTGATTGGATTTAGTGTTACTTCATAGATTTTAAAAATAAATATTATTAATACAAAAGAAAATAAAATTTTAATTGCTTCTTTTTTTAAAAATAAAAATATAAAAAAAACAATTATCAAAATTATAATTAAGATTAATAGATCAGCAAAATATATGTTTGGTAGATTATTATCAAAAAAAATAAAATTTGGCTTAATAATATTTTGGTGTATTGACAAATTTTGATCTACTCCAAAAACAGTGATAACAGATAGCAAAAAAAGGTTAAATTTAGATTCAAATTTTAAGTTAATATATCTAGTTAAGATTATAAATATAAATATATAAGGTAAAAAAAATAAGAACTTATCATTTGAAAGAATATTTGATGATAATAACCATGTTGGAAATAAACAAATTAAAAAATAAAATCTAAGAATTTTTTTCGTACTCATAAATTTTTTCTAAGAGTGTTTTTTATATTGCGAATTATTCAATTTTCTAATGTATAATCTAATGTGGTTGGGTCTCTAAAAAATTTTGGTATTTTTTCACAAAATTTAATTTTTCTTATTTTTTTTAAAAAATTTTTTAAAAAGGTTTTTAAGTTTTTCCCAGTAAATGCTTGCAGTTGTAAAGAAAACTGCAAAAGCACCTAGTATTGCTTGAATGATTATACTACCCGTTCCAGGGTCTAAATATGCATGAGCCTCTGAGTTTAGGGAAAAAAAGTAAAAAACTATAAAAATTTTTTTCATATAAATATTTATTTTCTACAATAATATATAAATATTTTGAAATAAAAATAAAAAAAATTAGACAATAGTGATTTACCCAAATTAACCTTATAAATGACAACTAATGAAGACAATGATTATTTTTTTTCTATTAAAGAAATTTCAAAATCATAATATTAAGAGGATTGAAGTTACACCTAAAAAAGATCACCTTTCTTCTGATTAAAGATTTAAAAAAATGAAACTAATTAAGCAAAAAACTGGATATAGAAATACTCTAATTGAAGAAATTTATGAAATAATAACAGATTTTTTTTGTTTATTAAATGCAGGTAGCTGCATTTAATTCTTTTAAACTTTATCAGAAGATGTTGTTAACAAATATTTTGATTTTATTTTTAGGTCAAAATATTTAAAAATGTAAAGAGTGATGATGATCTGTTTATTACTTTTTTGACTAATTTTTTATTTATTTTGATCGAAAGAATTATTTTTTTAAGGTTAAAATTTATTTATATATAATCAAGTCACATAAAAGAAAAGTAATTTCGGGTATAAAAGTGTAAATGATTTTTTTGTGAGAACAAAATATTACTCAAACTAATTTTTTTTTAAAGAAAAATATAATATCAAATAAACCATAAGATTAAAAGTGATAATCACTATTAAGTTTTGTGTTAAAGAATAATGTTTATATGACAAAAAAAATATAATAAAGTTAAAAAAATTAATTAACATTCCTGTAGCTGTATTTAAATATTTTTTATTTATAAAATTTATATTATTTAATTTATTATAGATCATTTGATGTAAGTGTCCTTGATCAGCTTGATCTAATTTTTTTTTTAAAAAAGACCTCCTTAAAATTGAAAACAAATTCTCAAAAGCTGGGTACCATAAAAGTAAACAAATAAAATAAGGAGAAACAGAATCGTTATTTGAGAAAAAATCTAATAAAAAATAGGCAGTTAAAAAAGATATCAAATAAGAACCAGCATCACCTAAGTAAATTTTGTTAAAAAAATTAAGAAAAAATATAATACTTAAAAAAAAAATTAAATAGTTAACATTGGGATTTATATTGAGATTAAATTGTATTGAGACAATTAGAATTGTTGTCAGAACTAAAATATAATATCCTATAACCAAAGTATTTAATCCATCTAAAAAATTACTTCCGTTGATCAATATAAGTAAACAAAAGATAGTAAAAAATATGGAAATAAATTCTATTTCTAAATACTTATTAAAAGTATCAATTCTTAAATCAGTAATAATTAAATCTTTATTTAATAATAAAAAAATTAATACTAAAAAAAATTGAGATGTGATTCTAACTCTAGGAGAATTTAATTTATTGGTATCAGAAAGAATTCCAATAATTAAAATAAAAAAACTAAATATCTTTATTATATAAAGTTGGTTATCAAAAAAGAATAAAGAGTTAATGAAAACGATAATACCTCCACACAATATAACTTTATTCGAAGAGTTTTTCAATGTTAGTTGCTTATGTTTGGATGTATTTGTTTGATCTAATAAAAAATTTTTCTTATTAAAAATAAAGTATAAAAAAAATGATAAAAATGTAGAAAATAATATTGATAGCCAAACGTCTTGGATTAAAATCATAAATAACGTTTTCTAAAAAAATTTAAAGACATTAAAAATATATGATAAGTCGATTTAATGTAATTGAAGTTTAAAAAAGTATTATACACATAAAATGCATCTTTAACTCTTTGAAAAACTGAGCTTGAAAGTGAATTATCTAATTTTCTCCACAACACTAATCTTTGGTTAAGGCCCATCATTTTAATATTTTTTTTTGATAATTTTAGCCATAGAATATAATCTTCTTTAGTTTTAATCTTTGTAAATTTTATTTTTTTTAATAAATTTTTTTTTAACATTACTGTTGATAATCCAATATCACAAGATTTGATGAGGTCTTTATAATCAATATTTTTTTTTGCTTTTATAAATTTAATTATAGTGTTTTTTTCATTTATAATTGAGTATGAGGTAAAACAAAATTCAATTTTACTATCGAGCATAAATAATAACTGATTCTTTAGCTTATCTTTTTTCCAGATATCATCACTATCGATGAAAGAAATATATTCACCTTTTGCTTTTGAAATTCCTAAATTTCTTGAAAGCCCAGCTCCTATATTGTTATTATTTATTATAATTTTTTTTCTTTTAATATTTTTTAAGATTTTTTTTATATATTCTAAATCTGATTTATCAGGATCATCATATATCAATATTAATTCAAAATTTTTATAAGATTGTTTAATTATTGAATTGATGGTTTGGCCTACGTATTTTTTTTTTTTATAAAATGGAATAATTATAGAGATGAGAGGTTTCATTTTTGTGATTGATTAAGTCCACTTAAAATTTTATTAAGTTTTAAATAATGGCTAAATAAAGTAAAATTTTTTGACATTTTTAAACTATTCAAAATTAATTTATTAGAATTTTTTTTTTCATTAATAAATTTTTCGAATTTGATTACAAAATTATTTATATTGTTAGAGTCAAAAAGTATTCCATTAAAATCTTCTTTTATTAATTCGATTGGTCCATTACCACAATTACTCGACAATATAGGTGTTCTGCTAAAGGCAGCTTCTAACAAAACAAACCCTGGATCCTCCCATAGAGAAGATAGAATAAAACCCTCTGATTCTTTCATATAATGAAAAATATTTTCGACATATCCAATTAAAAATATTTTTTTTTCTAAACTATTTTTATTAATGTAATTTTGTATATCATTTTTCTCTTCACCATCACCTGCTATTAGTAAAATTAGGTCTGGGTATTTTTTTGTTATTTCATTAAAAGCTTTACACAAAAAAGTAAAATTTTTTTGCTTAGTAAATCTTCCAACTGCAAGAAAATATTTTTTATCTTTATATATGTTTTTTTTATTTTTTATTAAATTATTTTTTCTTATTTTTTCTATATTGATTACTGGATCATACAATAATTGTATTTTTTCTGATGATACGATATTTAAACTCTTAATATAATTCATGGTATTAATTGTTGGGCATGTTACTAGATATATTTTTTTTAGTGATATTCGCCATAAGAATTTTCTTAATACGCCCAATTGCGGTAGTCCCGATATTCTTAAAATGAACTTGGTCTCAAAGTTAAAAATTAAAAGAAGAAATAAAGGCAATGATGTAATAAGATGAATTATTAAAAAGTTTGGCTTTTCTTTAACCAATAATCTTTTTAGTGGGAAGAAAGACAATATAAAAATAAAGATGAATGAAAGCCTACTTTTTATTTTACCATACTTTGGAAAAAAATTAATAAAGTTTTTTCCAAAATAGTTAATGGTATTAATCTTGTTATGCTCTAATTCTTCTTTAAAAACATTGAACTCACCAAAAAAATTAATAATGGAACAATTGTTTTGTTTAGAAAACTTTTGTAATGAGTGTGCAGAATTAATGACTGCTTTTGGAGTTGCTATTGGTGTTAAAAAAGGTGACCAATAAAAATATTTAGTTTTGAGTTTCAATTTTTTTTAAATTTTAGTATATTTTTATCTTTTAAAAACATTTATTAACAATATATCTCTCCTATAATATTTTGTATAAATATAAAATATTAAATGAAATTATGAATGATTATAGTTACAAATTAGACAAATTTTTGTTCCCTCTTATATCTAATATCTCTAAACCTAAAATTTTAGAATTTGGTGTTCAAAATGGAACTTCTACACTCAAATTTTTAGAAATTTGTAATAAGAATGATGGTCAGTTATATTCAGCAGATATAGAGAATTGCGAACAAGTCTCAAATGACCCGAGATGGCTTTTTATTAAAAGCAGAGATGATAATTTTGATTTTATAAAAAAAAAAATTCCAAATAAAGTTGATGTTATTTATTTAGACAGTATTCACGAGTCATCACATGTTAATAAAATTTTTTATGAATATTATGATATGATTGAGGTTGGTGGTTATTTTTTTATAGATGATATTTCACATCTTCCATATTTAAAAACTAATAAAAGAAACAATTTTTATTGTGAGATAAATAATAGAGAAACTTTTCAAGGGATTTTAGAAATATTTAATTATAACCAGGATTTATTTGAGCTATCTTTTTCATTTAAATCCTCTGGATTAGCAATTATTAAGAAAATTAGTGAAAATCCATTAAAAATAAATAATAAAATTCAATCCAGAGAAAAATCTCTTAAGAATATTTTTAGACTAATATGGAAAAAAATCAAAAGAGACTAATTATTTTCATGCCCTCAATGGATGGTGGTGGAGTTGAAAAAAACTTAGTTATTATTGCAAATTTTTTATCAAAATATATCAAACAATTAACTTTAATAACTTTTGACAATGGTTTTAATAAAAAATTTTATAAAAATATTAAGATTATTAATTATAAAAAAAAATCTAAAAAAAAATTTTCTAAATATTTAAAGTATTTTATTTGCTTATCAATTTTAGTAAAAGAAATAATAAAAAATAAACATACATCAGTTATTTCCTTTCAGGCAAATATTTATACCATAATTTTATCAGCTATTTTTAATTTTGACTTAATAATAAGATCAAATTCTTCTCCTTCAGGCTGGAACAGAAATTCTCTAAAAAATTATTTGTTTAAGATTTTTTTTCACTTCCCAAAATCTGTAATCGTAAATAGCTTAGATTTTAAAAAAGAGATTGATAGAAAATTCAACATAAATTCAACTCTTATTTATAATCCTTTAAATAAAAAAGAGATCTTAACCAGAAGTAAAGAAAAAATAAACTTTAGAATATTTAATGATAAAAAATCATTGAAACTTATTAATATTTCTAGATTCACGGATCAAAAAGATCACTTAACTTTATTAAGAGCTTTTAAAGAATTGAATAAAAAAATTAATGTTGAATTATTAATTATAGGCTATGGCCCAAATAAAGATAAAATAAAAAACTTCATCAAGATTAATGATCTTAAAAATCAAGTTAAAGTTTTAGATTTTCAAGAAAACCCTTATAAATTTTTAAACAAGAGTGATGTATTTGTATTGACTTCAAAATTTGAGGGTTTACCGAATGTGCTGCTTGAGTCACTGGTCCTAAAAAAATTTGTAATATCTTCAAATTGTCCTACTGGACCAAGAGAAATATTACAAGATGGAAAGTATGGTTTTTTATTTAAAACGCAAAATTACAAAAAATTATCACAATTGATCTTTGAGTACTCTAAGAATAAAATGAAATATAACAAAAAGATATTATTAGGCTATAAAAGTCTTAATAAATTTGAGTTAAATACTAATGGTAGAAAATATTTAAATGAGGTTTTAAAAATACTTTAAATGAAGAATTTTTATAGATTTAATGTTGATCTCTTATAATCATGAAAGTTTATAATAAAGGTAATAAATAAATAGTGCTTATACATTTAATCAAAATTTGTTTATTTTATTTAATCAAATTAATTCCTAAAAAAAAAACACTGGTATTTGGTGATAGAGCCGGAAGACGATTTGCAGACAACTCAAGGTATTTATTTTTTTATCTTTTAAATAATAGAAAAAATTTTAAATGTGTGTGGATATCAAAAGATAAAAATATAATAAATTATATTAGAAAAAAAAAATTACTTGCGTATCATTCTTCGTCTTTATTAGGTATTTATTATTGTTTAACGGCAAAATGTCATTTTTATAATTTTGTAGAGGATGATATAAATAAAATTATCTCTCAACTATCTAATTCAATTAATCTCTGGCATGGGGTTTTACCAAAAAAAATAAAAGGATTAAGCCTTAATACACCAAAATTACAATTATACTTGAACAAAAGAATAAAAAAACAATTTTTATATCCCAATAAAGATATGGCTTCTAACATTTTTGATCGTTTTTCTAAAAATAAATATGAATTGAAAATCTCAAACTTACAAAGGAATATAATTTTTTCAGATAAGGAAAAAAACACAGATATATATAGAACTGATAACGAAATAATTTTTAGAAAAAAACTAAAGGCCTTAAATAAAAATATTTTTGGTTATTTTCCAACTTGGCGAGAAGATGGCTTAGAGCTTTTTAAAGATGTAAATAATCTTAAAAAATTAAATAGTTTGAACACCTTATTAAAAAAAACTAATTCTTTAATACTAATAAAAAGACACATGAATTCCGATATAAGAGACAAGAATATTTTATATAATAATGAGGGTGAAAAAATGAACAACTATCTTGGTAGTTTAGATAGTTTTGTTTTTATTGATTATGATTTTGACCTGAACTCAATATTAGATATCTGCGATCTAGTTATTTCTGATTATTCTGGTGTAATGTTTGATTTTTTAAACCTTGATAGGCCAATAATTTCTTACGTACCAGATTATATTGAGTTCGAGAAAAAGATTGGATTTATGTTTGATCCAATTAAACATGATTTTACCTATCATGCGTTTACCATAGATGAATTAAATAAGTTAATAAATGAATATTCACTAAATAAAAAAGAATTTATTAACAAACACACTATTCAAAGAAAAAAAGTAAAAGATTATATTTTCTTAGAAAGTTCAGGAATGAATAGTGTAATAAGTTTAATTGATGAGATGTAAATGATGAAAGAATTATTTAAAAAAATTATTTTATTCCTGCCTTTTGATAATAGTTTTTTTTATGATGATCATGCATCCCCATTATTTCAAAAATCTAAAAAATTTCAAAAAATTAACTATTTACAAAAATATAGTTTTGGAAATCTTAATAAATATAAAAATTTTTATATAATCAATAGATCTCCTGGGGCAGGTATTTTTTCCAACCTAACATTTGTTTTAAATTATATTTTAGTGTCTAAAAAAAAAAATTTTATACCTGTAATAGATATGAAAAATTTTCCAACAATATACAATGAAAAAAATAAGATTTTTAGTTTTAATAATGCATGGAATTATTACTTTAAGGCTCTAAATAGCTACTCATTAAAAGAAGTTTATAAAAGTAAAAATGTTTATTTTTCTAATTCTTTTTTTGAAAAAGGAATGTCTCTTGACATGACAGATAAAAAACTAAGGAACCAATTTAAAAAAATTATAATAAATAAAAAATTACAACAAAAAGCAAACAATTTTGCTAACTGTGTTTTTAAAAAAAATGACAGAGTTTTAGGTGTTCATTTTAGAGGTTCTACTTACAAGGTTGCTAGGGGACACGCACTACCCCCCACTCCAAAACTAATGATAGAAAATATCAATCTTTTAATAAAAAGATTTAGATATAATAAATTATTTATAGTCACCGAAGAGCAGAAATACCTTGATATATTAAGAAATGAATATGGTAATAAATGCACATTTTATAATAGTTACAGAATGGACAAGCTTGATTCATTCAAAATATATCCAAGGAAATATCATAGATACAAATTGGGTGAAGAAACTGTTGTTGAAACCTTAATCTTATCAAAATGTGCAGGATTGACTTATATAAAGTCTAATGTTGTTTCTGCAGCTATATGTTTTTCGAAAAAAAAACAAAAATACCATGAAATTTTTTTAGGTTATAATTCCAGAAATAAATATATAGCCAGATGGTTTTGGTATATTAAGAAACTATTTCCAAAAAATTTTGGTGGATTAAAATTTATCACTAAAAAGAAATACTTTTAATATGAAGATACTATATGATTATAATGCTTTCTCAATTCAAGAGTATGGTGGAATTTCTAGGTATTATACAGAATTAAATAATGTATTATTTAATAAACCTGGTATTGATAATAAAATAATTGCACCCATTCATAAAAATATACACTTAAAAAAAAATAAATCTAATTTAAAATTAAATGTATATTTAAAGACATATCCCAAATATTCTTCTTCAATAATAAAAAAATATAATTTTTATACTTCAAACCTACTAATAAATATAATTAAACCAGATGTTTTACATCAAACTTATTATTCTAATGAAACTTATAAACTTAACACTAAAACTAAATTAGTCATTACAGTTTATGATTTAATACATGAAATATTTTATAAAGATTTTGGTTTAAAGGAAGATTATAGACCTAAAACAAACTCTTTATTGAATGCAGATTTAATCATATGCATTTCAAACAATACTAAAAAAGATTTAATGAGATTCTACAATATTCAAGAGAGCAAAATTAGGGTTATTCACCTTGGGTGTACAAATTTTGATTTGAATAGAGCAATTGATCGCAAACTTGTGACGAATGATCCATATATACTTTTCGTTGGATCAAGAAAAAGGTATAAAAATTTTCATAATTTGCTACTTGCCTACTCCAAATCCTCTAAACTTAGTCAGGATTTAAAAATTATATGTTTTGGTGGTGGAAAATTTAACACTGCAGAGCTAAATTTTTTTAATGATTTAAAGATTAAAGAAGACAGTTTAATTCAGCTAAATGGTGATGATAAATTTTTATCAATGCTTTATAAAAAGGCAGAGGCATTTATTTTTCCATCACTTTATGAGGGTTTTGGTTTGCCTACTTTAGAATCTATGAAAAACAAGTGTCCTGCTATTTTAAGCAATCATGATACATTAAGAGAAGTTGCTGGAGACGCTGGAATATATTTTGACCCATTAGACCCTGACTCTATTTGTCAAAGAATTGAGGAAGTTGTTTACTCAGATTCTTTAAAGCAAAAATTGATTGATAGAGGGATTGAGCATGTTAAAAAATTTACTTGGGAAAAATGTGCTGATAAAACTGAAGAAATCTATAATGAATTAACTTAGCTAATTAAATTTATATTGAATTTTTCATACCAATTAAAAACCTTGTCAAAAAATTTTTCAAAATTCGCAAATTTGTTAAATTTAAGATAATTTTTAATCTTACTGTTGTTACCGTGTGTATCTAAAACATCTGCTTTATGCATTTGAATCAGTTTAATTTTTGTTTTATTTTTTAAATTAAACCTTTTAACTATTTGTAAAATGTTTTGTGGTTTATTAGAGCATATATTAAAAACTTCATGCCCTTTTACATTTTTTTTTATTAGTAATATCAATATTTTTACTACATCTTCAATATAAGTAAAATCTCTTGAATGATTACCAAAATTATTTAAATAAAATATTTTTTTTTCTTTAAATGCCTTAAATAATTTCATCATAAACATGTCTGGTCTTCCCCATTCCCCAAAAACGGTGAAGAACCTCAGACCAATAAAGTCAATATTTTCAATTTTAGAGTATAGTTCTGCAGTTTTTTCATTAATTTTCTTTGACACACCGTAAATATTTTTGGGATTTAAGTTTTCATTCTCCTTAAGGGGAAAATTTTTACTATCACCATACACCGAACTTGATGAGGCATATAATATTTTTTTTATTTTTAATTGTTTTGAAAATTTAATTAGATTTAAAAATCCAATAATATTTGTTTCTATATATTTTGATGGTTTTTCAAATGAATAGCGCACTCCAGCCTGTGCTGCTAGGTGAACTATGGCATCTATTTTTTTGTTTTTATAGTGGTTTTTACTTATCTTTTTAATATCTATTTTTTGAAAGAAAAAGTTTTTATATTTTTTAAGCTCTTTAATTCTTTTTTTTTTATAACTTACTGAATAATAATCATCAAAATTATCAACACCATAAACAGTAGCTTTTTTTTTTAATAGTTTAGTAGCTAGATTATAACCTATAAATCCTGCAGCCCCTGTAATAAGTATTTTCATTTAATTTTTTTAAAATTTTTTAAATATTTATATATAAAGATTATTAAAATTAAAATTTTATTCTGACCATTATTAATCCTAATATTTGTCTCTTCAAAAAAATGATCTATAAATTTTATTGTGCTAGAATATCCACCTCTTCTAAAAATTCCAAATAATTCATTTTTTTTTGTTCCAACACCGTCCATTTTATGTTTTACAATCATCCTATAAAAATAATCATAATCAGATGAATACTTATATTTGAGATTGTACAAACCAACGACTTTTGCAGAACTCCTTTTTATAAAAAAACCTGTAGAATGACTAGAATAAAAACCCCAACTCCAATATATTTTATATGGCCTATATCCATGCAAAACCCCCCAATGTTTTTTAACTGCACCAAATATAAAATCTTTTTCTGGATATTTATTAATATAGCTTCTCAAGATAGTTAATGCTTGGTCTGTATAACAATCGTCCGAATTTAAAAAACCTAGATAATCACCTTTGGCTAATTTCATGCCTGCATTGAAAGCATCATAGATGCCTCTATCTTTTTTACTATACCAATAGTCTATTATTCCTTCATTATTTTTTATTATTTCCAAAGTTTTGTCAGATGACCCTCCATCAATAACTATAAATTCATAGTTCTTATAATTTTGTTTTTTAAGGCTATTAATCGATTCTTGTAAATATTTTTCATTATTTAGAACTACTGTAATAATAGAAATTAAAGGTTCATTTTTTTTACTTTCTTTAAATATATTTTTTTTTCTTAAACCACCATCACTCTGTACATTTTCTGCAAAATACAAATCCTCAAATAAATCTTTTTTAGTGCTCATTATGAAACATTTTGCTTATTATTTGATCAAGGTTAGTTTTAGGTATCCAATTGATATTTTTTTTAATTTTTTTGATATCAGCGTAATTTTGTGAAATATCGTATTTTCTTACATTTTTTTTATCCACTTCAATGAATTTTTTATAATTAAGTTTATTTTTTAAAAAAATTTTTTTTATAACCTCTCTAAGAGACGTAGTTATTCCAGTAGCAATTATATAATCATCTATTTTCTTGTTAGATAAAATTTTTTTACATACCTCCATATAATCAGGTGCCCACCCCCAATCTCTTTTAATATTTATATTTCCTAATTTTAATTTTTTATTCATTTTATTTTTTTTCACATAATCTACAATTTTTTTTACTACATATCCCTTGGATCTTAATGAAGATTCATGGTTGAAAAAGATTACAGAACACACTGGTAGTTTAAACATTTCTCTGTAAGATTTAATCATTTCAAATCCAATAAGCTTTGAAAGTCCATATGGGCTTATAGGATCTTTGTAAGAATTTTCGTTTTTTTTCATAAAATTTTTATAGTTTCCAAAAATTTCACTCGAACTAGCGTATAAGAATTTACTTTTATTTTTTTGTTTCCTTATATGTTCTAATATTTGTATAACTGGATTAATTTGACTACTATAAGTTATATCTTCATAAATAAATGAGCTAAAAACTTTAGACTGCCCTCCTAAAAAATATATTTCAGAAAAGTTTCTTTTTAAGATTGTATCTAATTTGTTTTTGTAACTAAAAATTTTAATTTTCTGAAATATTTTAAGATTTTTCAAATTTTTAAAATTTTTTTTTTTAGATACACCAAAAACTTGATATTTTTTTGATATCAAATACTTAGCTAAATAAGATCCATCTTGACCCGTGATTCCAAATATCAAAGCTTTTTTCATAATCTTAAAAATTTATATTAATGCTTCTATCATTGAATTTCATAAATCTATTAATTTTATCTAATATTTTTTAATATATTGCCCATCCTTAATAACCACAATCAAATATGATATGTTTTTTATTGTGAATATATTTATTTTTTAAAGATCTTTTGTAAAATTTCTTTTGAAATTGTATTAAGATTTTTTGAAAAATCATTTTTAATAATTATATCTGGATTTTTGGGATATTCAGCTTTGACTCCTTTTCCAACAATTGATTTCTTATTAGTAAAATATAGAAATTTTTTTTTATTTTTTAATATATTTTTTATGTCTGCATCAATGAATATTTCAATGTAATTTTTTCTAAAATTTTTTCTATTAAGTTTTCTAACATCATCATACATTGATACTGTTGCAAAAATTATATTAACCCCTTGATCTATTATGAGCTTACAAAGTTTAGTGTAAGCGATTGCAACTTTTTTGCGCCCTTTAATTCCATATGATTTTAGACTGAATATTTCCCTCATATCATCACCATTAATTAATATTGTTGGACCAAGTCTTTTTCTAACTCTGCTTATAATTTTTCTAGCAATAGTGGTTTTTCCAGAACCAGCTATGCCTGTTAACCAAATTAAATATTTTTTTTTATTAGCTTGACTTTGTTTCATTTAATTTTTTATTGTAAAAAAACAATAACTTATGTGGATTTTCAATTTTTAAATCTCTATGAGTAATAACTATTAATGTAATTTCTGGTATCTTTTTATGAATATTATTAAAAATTTTAGATTCTGTTTCCCTATCTATAGAGTTTGTAGCTTCATCAAAAATTAATATGTCTGGTCTAAATGCAATAGCTCTTGCTATGGCTAACCTTTGTTTTTGACCTTCAGATAGTTTATCTGCCTTTTCTCCAATTAATCTATCATAATGTTTTTTAAAGTTTGATAATTCAACTATATCCATTAAATTATCTAGATTATTTAACTCTTGATCTGTTATCTCACCTTTGTTCTTTAAGTAAATATTTTCCCGGATATCACCATCTATAAAATAATTTGAGGCTCCTACATATCCAAATTTAGAAGTTACCATTTTATCATGCAGATATTTATTATTATTAACAAAAATTTCACCTTCAGATGGCTTTATAAGGCCTGACAAGATATTTATAAATGTTGATTTACCCTGTCCGCTCTCACCTTTTATAACAACAATATCTTTTTTTAAGATCTCAAAATTAAGATTTTTTATCACATAATCTTGATCATACTTGTAAAATATGTCTTTTAATTGAATTTTTTCAAATTTTTCAAAAATATCACCTGTATTAATATTTTTATATTCTTCAGAGTTTTCTAAAATTTTATTTAATAAATTAATGGATGGTCTACAGCCTTCCATTTTTTGATATTGGCTTATAACTTTTATAGAAGATGGAATTATTTTAAATAAAACAGCTCCAATTAACCCTAATGATGGAATTATCGAAACCATATTAATATCATAAAAAAAAACTGCAATGAAGGTTGAAAATAAGCCCAGAATAACAATTAATATCTCAAAAAATAATTTGGGCAATAAACCAATAAAACCAATATTCAAATTTATAAAATTAACTCTTGCATTGGATTTTATGTATCTTTTTAAAAAAAAATTTTTTTTATTATATATTTTAATATCTCTTATTAACTCTATACCCTCTCTAAGAAAGGTTGATTTTTGACCAACTAGAAACAATCTTTTAATGGATAATTTTTTTATCGTTTTTTTTGTAAAATAATAAAAGGGATAAACAAATATAATAAATAATAGAAAAATTAATCCAAATATTTTTGGATAAGTGACAAATAATAATGACATAATTACAGCACTTATGAATAATTCTTGAATTAAAATAAAAAAAGGATTTATGTATTGTTTTAATAGCAATTTAGGCTCTCCATCTATGTTTCTCATTAATAAAGAACTATTAGTTTTTAGAAAGTTTTTTATTGGAAATTTTAAATAATTTCTAAATAATTTTTCTTGTAAATTTAAACAAATCTTTTGGCTGTATTTTATTTTAAACCAATTAAATAAACCTAATGATATATTTTTTATAATAAAAATAAGACTAATTGAGATCAAAAAATAAATTATAGATATTTTTTGATCAAAATTATCATTAAAAAAAATATTATCTAAAATTTGTATATTTGTACTTTTTTGATTAATTAATAAACTGAGTACAGGAAATATTGAGCCTATACTTAATATTTCGAGTACAGATATTAAAAATAAGGAAATAAATATAACCATAAAGGTTATTTTTTTTTCTTCATTAAATATATATAGAATTTTTCTAAACATTAGTATTTCAATTTCTCTAATAAACTATACATTGGTAATAGATCAGATACTTCTGGAAGTTTAGATTTTAATTTTGTTCTTTTAAAAATTTCTTTCATCATCCCTTCAGGGCCTGGCTTAAACTCAGATTTTAATTCATTCTTAAGTAATAATTTTTTTTTGAGTGTCATGATTGATTTTATTAAAATCATCTTGTCTTTTAATATTTATATCTGTAACTTTGCTGCTCATTTACCACCTATATCATTTATATTTATGCTTTCTAGTACATTCCCTATATTTACAATGTGTTCAAATTTTGAACATAATTACTAATTAAAAATTTCATATGAAAGAAAAAAAAGAAAATAATGATGAATTCTTCCAAATTTTAAGATTTATAGATAAGTCGCCAAATAGCTCTCAGAGAAATATAGCAAAAGAAATGGGAGTTAGCCTTGGTAAGATTAATTATACTTTAAAGGCTCTTAGAAACAAAGGATACATTAAGTTAAATAACTTTAAAAAGAATAAAAACAAATCAAATTATCTCTATATTTTAACACCAAATGGGATTTTAATTAAGTCAAAACTAGCTTATAAATTTATGAAACAGAAATTCCAAGAATACGAAGAATTAAAGAAAGAATTAGATATTTAAAAATGAAATTTAATAAAGATGATGTTGTTTGTATAATTCTAGCAAGAGGTGGCTCCAAGGGACTAAAAAATAAAAATTTACGAAAATTAAATAATAAACCTTTAATTTATTACCCCATAAATTCTGCACTTAAGTCAAAATGTATAGGCCATGTTGTTGTTTCAACAGACTCTAAAAAAATTGCAGATGCTGCAAAAAAAATTGGTGCAGCTATTCCCTTCTTAAGACCAAAAAAATTATCAGGATCTTATGCAACAACTGAAAACTCTCTCAAGCACGCTTTGCTTGAATATGAAAAAAAAGTCAATAAAAAATTTAAAATATGTGTTTTTATTACTGCAACTGATATTTTTAGAAAAAATATTTGGATAGACAGGTGTGTTGAATATTTATTTAAACATCCAAAAATAGAAAGTGCATTTTATGGCTACAAAACATCAAAAAATTTTTGGGAACTAAAACAGGGTAAATGGCACAGATTAAAGGAATGGATGAGAGTTTACTCTTCAAGACAAATAAGAAAAACAATTGTAAGAGAAGATACTGGATTAGCTTGTGCTAGTAGAGCTGAACTTTGGAGAGCTGGTAGAAGAATTGGTGATAACGTTAAAATATTTTTAAATGAAGATGGCTTTTCACACATTGATATTCATACTATAGAAGATTTGCAGCTTGCGCAGGCTGCCAAAAAAATTAGAAAAGAGAAAAATGTCTAAAAAAATATCAATAATTATTAGAACCAAAAATGAGGAAAGGTGGATTCTTTCCTGTTTAAACAAAATATATGCTCAAACAATAAAAAATATAGAAGTAATAATTGTTGATAATAATTCAAAAGATAAAACATTACAAAAAATTAAAGAATTCCCAGTAAAAATTTTAAAAATTAAAAAATTTATTCCTGGCAAAGCTATCAATCTAGGAATAAAAAAAAGTACTGGTGATATAATAGTTTGTTTGTCAGCTCATTGTTTGCCTGTAAACACAAAATGGTTAGAAAATTTAATAAAGCCACTTAAAAACAAAAAGGTTGCTGGGGTTTATGGTAGACAACAACCAATGCCTTACTCATCCTATTTTGATAAAAGAGATTTAATTACAATTTTTGGCTTAGATAAAAAGATTCAAACTAAGGATCCTTTTTTTCATAACGCTAACAGTGCTTTTAAAAAAACATTATGGAAAAAGATACCTTTTGATGACCACGCCACCAATATTGAAGATAGAATATGGGGGAAAAAAGTTATTTCAAAGGGTTATAAGATAGTTTACGAGCCAAAGGCTAGTGTGTTTCATTGGCACGGCGTTCATCAAGATCTGGATCCAAAAAGAGCGTCAAATGTAGTGGGTATTATTGAGAGTTTAGATAAAAATCTTTATAAAATAAATCCTCAAAAGATAGAAAATCTAAATATAGTTGCAATTATTCCAGTAAAGGGAAAAAATATTATTTATAATAAAAAAAATATAATTGATTTCTCGATAAATAATTTAAAAGATTCAAAATTTATCAAAAAAATATTTTTATCAACTGATAATAAGCTTACTGCTAAATTAGCAAAAAAGTATGATATTAATCTAGTTCAAAGATCTCCAAAATTGTCCAATAAAAGCTCAGATTTATTGTCTGTATGCAGACATACTCTAAGTGAAATTGAAAAAACTTCAAACTTTCCTGATTTGATTGTTATATTGACTGAACAATACCCATTTAGAGAAAAAGACCTATTTGATAATATGATAAAAAAATTAGTATATGAAGGACTAGATGTGGCAATGGCTTCAAAAAATATCAGTGGTGGTGTTTGGTTAAATAAAAGATCAGGCACACATCAAATTATTATAGATGGTTTAGTTCCAAATAAATTAAGAAAAGAAAATGCATTTAGATCTTCAATAGGACTCGGTTGTGTTGTTAGACCTAAAAATTTAAGAAATGAAAATCTATACAATGGAAAGATTGGTTTTTATGAAATTAAAGATCCCTTATCTCTTGTTAGTATAAGAGAAAATAGTATAAAAAATCTAAGTAACAAAATTTCGACTCTAATTAAATGAAAAAAAAAATAAGAATTGGCATAATTGGATGTGGCAGAGTTGCAGAGCACTATTATGATATTTTAAAAAAAGTTAATAAAAGCCTTTATGAAATAGTAAGTGTTTGCGATACAAAAAAAAATAAAGCAAAAAAATTTGCTGCAAAATTTAAAAGTAAATTTTATACTAGCCACAAAGATATGATTAGTAAGGAAAGTTTAGATTTAATTTTTGTTTTAACACCATCTGGAAATCATTATGAGATTGTAAAATATATTATTATGAACAAAATAAATGTTTTATGTGAAAAACCACTTACCCTTTTACCAAACGAGACAAAAGTATTAAGTAAATTAGCAAAAAACAAACGTGTAATGCTTTGTGTGGCTTTTCAAAATCGCTTAAACCCTGCGGTAAAATTCTTAAAAAAATGTATAGATGAAAAAAAATTTGGAAAAATTGTTAAAGCTTCTGTTAGCTTGCTATGGTGTAGATACCAAAATTACTACAATGACGAATGGCATGGAACTTGGAAAATGGATGGGGGTGTTATAAACCAACAAGCGATACACTATATTGATATATTAAGATGGCTATTTGGTCCTGTAAAAGAAGTTTTTTGCTACATGGATAATAGAATTAATAGATTAGAGGCAGAAGATACTGCTGTTGCTTCTTTAAAATTTAAAAATGGTGCTCTTGGAACAATAGAGGCAACAACTGCGGCAAGACCAATGGACATTCACGCCTCTTTATCTCTAGTTGGATCTAAAGGCACTATAGTCTTAGGAGGATTAGCATTAAATAAAATTACAAGAATAATAGGATTAAATAATTCAAGTAATTTAATAAAAAAATATTCACAAAATATTAAAAATGGTTATGGCATTAGTCATTTTTCTTTAATAAAAAAAATTTTAAAAAATTTAAGTAAAAATATAATAACACCACCAGTAGATGCGGCTGAAAGCTACAAAACAACACAATTAATTCATGCAATGTACAGTAGCCATGAATTGAACAAACCAATCATAATTAGTGATAAGGTTAAATCTAAAAAGCTAGGAAAATAAATATGGATAATAAATTTCCAGGAAAAGATATTTCAACTGATGATTTAAAAACTAAATTTCCATTAGTGGCAAAGAAATACAAGGGTCATAAATCAAAATTTAAAATTGCTGGGGTGGAATTTGGAGGCAAGACTATACCTATATTTGCTGGCCCCAACATGGTTGAGTCTAAAGAATTAATTCTTGATGTGGCAAAAAATATTAAAAAAAATAAATGTCATTTTTTAAGAGGTGGTGCATTCAAACCATTGACGTTTCCCTATAGAAGTAAAAATTATAACGAAACAAGAGAGCTTGGAATAAAATGGTTGGCAGACGCAAAATCTAAATATAATATCCCAATAATAACAGAGGTCATGGAAGAGAAATTCCTCCCGTTGGTTACTGAAGTTACAGATATTATCCAGATTGGATCAAGAAATATGCAAAATTACCCTTTTTTAGTAGCGTGTGCGAAAACAAATAAGCCTATAATGTTAAAAAGACACTACGGCTCATCATTAAGAGATTGGCTTGGTGCAGCAGAATACATTTTAAAAAGTGGGAACAAAAAAGTTATTCTTTGTGAAAGAGGAATAGTTGCACCTCACACTCATAGAGTTACCTCAAGATTTCTCATTGACTTGCAAGTAGTTCCAGCTGCACAGGAATTAACACATTTGCCAATTATTGTTGACCCGTCACATGCAACATTCTGGAGGCCATGGGTAAAACCGATGGCATTATCGGCAGTAGCATCTGGGGCTGATGGTATAATGATAGAAGTACATCCAGATCCAAAAAATGCACTCGTTGATCCTCTGCAACCAATTGACTACAAAGACCTAAAAGACTTAATGTTATCAATGAATAAAGTTGCAAAAGCAGCATGGAATAGAAAAGTTTTTTAATCTTGATGGTAAAGATTTCGTACTCTGCAATTTTGGGTTTAAAACCATCAAAAGGAGCTCGATCACCAAAATTATGGAATAAGGCTTATAATCACTTTCATATCAAGTGTAAAATGGTTCCAATAGACATAAAAGAAAAAAATTTCCAAAAAAAAATTAATTCCTTAAAAAAAGATAAAAATTTTATTGGTGGAGCAATAACCATTCCATATAAGGAAAAAATTTTAAAACATTTAAAAGGAAATTTTGATAGGAAGGTGAAAAGAATTGGAGCAGTCAATTGTTTAATTAGAGACAAAAAAGGTAACTTATATGGAACAAATACGGATGGGGAAGCGGCTTTAATTAATTTCAGAAAAAAAACTTTAAATAAAAATATTAAAAACTTTGTTATTCTTGGATATGGAGGTGTTGGAAAAGCAGTAACTACATATTTTGCTGAATTTTACAAAAAATCAAATTTTTTTGTTTATGTAAGAAAGAAAAATCAAAAAAATTATCAAAATGTTACTTTTTTAAAATGGGATGATTTCAGTAATAAATTACACAATATAGACGCTTTGATTAATTGTACATCGATAGGTTTTTTAAATAATAAATCACCGCTAAACAGCTCCCAAGTATCAAAGTTAAATAAAAAAATAATAATTTTTGATGTTATTTACCAACCAAGAATTACAAGTCTCATCAAGTTAGCAAATAAAAACAATATTAAAAATTTTAATGGCCTAGAAATGAATTTAGAACAAGCTGCATTGGCATTTAAAAAAACCAATCATGTAAAATATAATTCTCAAAAAATTAAAAAAGTAATGAGATAAAGTGAATAAAAAAAATATTTCATTACTGATAGTAAGAAAATCTTCGGTCGAAATAGACTGGATACTTCCTGTAATAGAAAGAATGAAAAAGAATACTAATTTTTTTACATTATTTTTAAATTATGAAGCGTATTTAAGTTTAAAAAAAAGTACGTTTTTATATAAAAAATGGAAAAGTATATCTAAAGAATTTTATGTACAAAAAAAAATAGATAATATTTTTTATAAACTTTTAAGAAAAATTATTGATAAGTTTTTTTATAATAAAAAATTACCTTTATATAGAAAAATAAGAAATAAATTAGATAATAAAATTCATAATATAAGTTTTTTAAAAAAAAAGTTAAAGATTAATGACTTTGAAAATTTTCATTTCATTTTAAATGAATTTCAAAAAACATCATACTGGTCAAATAAAATTATTAGTCACAACAAAAAAACTAAATTATTTCTTTTTCCTCACACAACACATATATATAAATATGACAAATCAAAATTAAAAAATACTCACAATACTCCAAAAAAATGTGATGCAATTTTCATAGGAAGTATGCACGATAAGAAAATATGGCAAAATAGAATGGAGAGAGAGAAAATATTTATAACAGGACATCCAAAGTATGACAAAGATTGGCAAAAACAATTTATAGAAAAAATAAAGAATAGAAAAAAGATAATATTTGCAATTAAAAATGTAATTGATCAATCTTCAAGAAAATTAACAGTTATTTATATGGAAAAACTTTATGATATTTGTAAAAAATTTAATTATTTACTAGTACTTAAATTGCCACCCTTTATTCAGGAGGAATTGAATTTGATTATCAATAATTTCAAAAAAAATAAGACTAAAAAACATTATATAATTTCAAGTAAAAATATTTTTACATCTTTAAATGGTGCCAGATTATTAATTAATTTTAATCAATCTGCTACAACTTTGGATGCTTTTTATAAAAAAGTTCCAGTTATACAATTGCCTTCAATCAATAAGCTTAAAAATAAATTTAATAAAAATGATTCAATTTATACAAAACTTAATTTCGCTTTTAAAGTAAATGATATAGGAATTTTAGAAAAAAAAATTAGAACAATACTTGTAAATCAATCAAGTTTAAAATTAAATAAAAATAACTCAAGACTCAAATACTTATCTATTCAAAAAGAGTCGTCTAAATTAATTGAAAAAATTATTTTAAATAAAATTAAATATTCTTAGATAAAAGATAATATTGATTATCCAAATCATTATTTTTATTATTGACTAGCTCTTCTGTTATAATATCAAATTTTAAGTTTCTAGATCAACGGTAATAATTAATAAATTCTTCATTTAAATAAAATAGATATTGTGGACCAGCACTACAACCATGAGTTATAATAGTGGTATTTTTAAAGAACTCGTATTTTGGTAGTTCCATATAACTGTTCTATTTATGAGTGCATCTCACAGAATATTTTTTAATGGTTTTTTTGACAATATGGACAGTCTTTATTTGTAAATTTCATTTTATGTTGGTTATCCTAGTTTTAAACCCTCCTAAGAATGAAGGCAATATTGATTTAAGATACCATAACATATTTGCTAGAAATATATTTTTTGAATTATATCCATTGAAAATTATAGTTTGTTTGATTTTTTTATTCGAAAAGTGATTTGCCATCGCTGAAAAATTTGTATTACTATGTATTAAGTGATCAACTTTAGATAATAGTATCATGTTAATAATGGTTTCTAATCCCAATAAATATCTATGGTTTTTTCTTGGGTATATTGAAAAAATGTCATGATTTGATCTAAATGAGGGAAAACATATTAGTTTATTACCTAATTTTGATTTGAATTTACTTACATATTTTTTTTCTTCTGTAACTAAATAAATTATATCAAATTTATTCTTTATTTGAATTTTTTTTAATACAGCTTCTACCTGTGTGTACGTTGGTGGAAAAGGGTGTAATGCCGCTTTTTTTTGATCACTTCCTCTAAGATGTATCCCAAGGACTTTTTTATTTTTAAAAAATTTATTTTCAAATCGTTCAGCTTTTTTGATTATTTTATTTTTAATTAAATCATTTTTTAGTATTTTTTTATATTGCGAATATTCATTTTTTTTTATTTTAGACGTATCTAAATTTGATGAATCTGAATATATAAAATTATTATTTTTATAGATTGAATTTATATTTTTTTTTGTGAATTTTTTAAAATAGTAATGCCAAGAATTAAATGAGTCGTCTATTCTTTTTTTTTCATTATAAATTGTGGGAAAATTTTCCATGTCAATAATTGGTTTATACTTATTTTTTTTTGCAAGTATCAAATGTGATAAAACATAATGTAAATTTGAGAACATTCCATGCCATCTGTTTCTTTTAATTATATAATATTTTTTTTTATAATTTCTTATTTTTTTTTGTAAAAATAGTTTTTTTTTACTCGAATAAATTTTAGGTTTGTCTTTTTTATACAGATAATTTCTTAGATAGCTTAACATTATGTTAATATATTTAATTACTGTTATCTTTAAAAAAATTTTTAATTGAATTTATGACAAATAATTGTTGAGCACTTGAAAGACTATATGAAGATGGTAATGATAAACCACTATTAAAAATTTTATCTGAAATTGTATATTCTTTTTTGGTTCTCTTGATAATTTTTTTATTTTCTTTCATATAACAGGGTTGTCTGTGAATAGGATAAAATATATCCCTTGTTTGTATTCCTTTTTTTTCAAGATATTTCTTTAATTTTTTTTTATCATCTAAAAAAATATTAGAAAACCAATATACAGGTTTGTTTTTTTTTAGATTTTCCATAAACTTAACTTTCTTAATTTTTGAAAGTTCTAATTTGTATCTTTTGAAAATATTTTCTTTTTTTTTTAGAATCTTATTAAGCTTATCTAATTGGATGTTTCCTATAGCCGCTTGCATTTCAGTAAACATAAAATTATATCCTATAGTTTTATGTTTAAATACACCTTTTACCTCTCTACCATGGTTTTTTAATTGATATATCTTTTTTTTAAGATTTAAACTATTTGTTAAAATAATACCTCCCTCACCTGTTGTTATTATCTTATTTCCATAGAACGAAAAGCCTCCCAATGTTCCTATTGAGCCTAAATAGTTTTTTCCATACATCGCACCTAATGATTGTGCTGCATCTTCAACTATTTTTATATTATTTTTTTTGGAGATTTTTTTTAATTTATCTAGGTCACAACAATGGCCATAAAGATGTACAGGAATAATTACTTTTGTTTTTTTTGTAATAATTTTAGATAAATGATTTAGATCTATAGATAAATTTTTTTCTTCTACTTCACAAATCACAGGTGTTGCCCCAGACATTATCACTGCATTTATGGTTGCAATAAATGTTAAGTTTGGAACAATAACCTCATCACCTTTGGTAATATTGATTGATTTTAAAGCAAGATATAGCCCATTTGTCCAATTAGACACTGCTATGGCATATTTAGACTTGCATTTTAAAGTAAATCTTTTTTCAAATTTTTTTGTTTCATTCCCTTCTGTCAAAAAAGTTTTACTAACAATTTTTTTTATATAATTTGCCTCTTTTTGATCTATCCATGGCTCTATTTGTAGTATTTTTTTCACGAACATACTTTGGAAAAAGCAACTCCTAAATTTTTAGCTACGAACTTTAAGGTTTTTATTGAAGATTTTTTTGTATTTATACCCAGAAAAAATCCTCTTTCATCAACTTCTTGACAGTTTTTGAGCTGATTTTTTTTTGAATTAAGCTTAAAAAGTTTTACTGCTGGTTGATTTAAAAAATTTCCACTTATAATGGGTCTTGTCTCTACACCTAATCTTTCAATTTCATTTATAATTTTTATCTTTTTATTTTTATATCTTTCATCAATCAAAATAGGCAATCCAAACCAATTACAATCAACATCTTTAGAATTATTCACAAAAGTTAAGTAATTTTCTTCCTTAAATTCTTTATTATAAAATGAAATAATCTTTTTTCTATTAAATGTTCTATTTTTTTTAAATGTATTTATTTGTTTTAATTGATTATTTGCTATGGCAGCCTGAATGTCTAATGGTCTTAAGTTAAAACCCATATTTATAAAAATAAACCTTTCATCAAGCTCTGGGTATTTTTTTTTATAAAATTTATGTTTATAGCCATCCCTAGACCAGCCATGTGCACGAAGCGATAATAAAATTTCGTGATCTTCTTTTGAATTACATACGACCATTCCTCCTTCACCAGATGATATTTGGTGTGAATAATAAAAAGAATAAGTGCCAAAATCTCCAAATGAACCTAATTTTTTTTTCTTAAATGACGACCCTAAAGATTCGCAGGTATCCTCTATTACAATTAATTTATTTTTTTTTGCTATCTTTTGTATTTCAGACATATTGCTAGAATTTCCTAGTACATGTACACAAAAAATAACTTTAGTTTTCTTTGTTATCTTTTTTTTTAAATCATCAATATTTATATTCAAAGTATCAACATCTATATCCACAAAAACAGGTTTAAGACCATTTAAGACTAGTGGCCAAAGAGATGTTGACCAGCATATCCCTGGTAGCAAAACTTCATCCCCTCTTTTAAATGTCTTTTTTCTTAGTGGGTTACAGCTTGCTGTTGTTGCAAGAAGATTGGCTGAAGAGCCAGAATTAACCATAACGGCATATTTTGATCCTATATATTTTGCAAAATTTTTTTCAAATTTTTTTGTTATTTTGGACATTGTTATTTGCCCCGATTTAATTACTTGTATTCCTTTTTCTTTATCAGATTTATATATTCTAGGATAAATTAGGGGATATTTAAATTTTTTCATATTACTTAACTAATTTAGTTTGATTGTTAAAATATAATCTATTCGACTTTATTTCTTTGTTTACTATAGTAAGTGCTCCAATTCGAACATTTTTATTTAATTTTGATCCAGGTAGGATTACAGAATTAGATCCAATAATGCAATTATCTAAAATTAATACTTTAGACTTATATGGAATTTTTTTTTTAATTTTATAATTATCTGACTTTGAATAAATTTTAACACCTTGTGAAATATTGCAATTATCACCTATTTTAACTCCTCCACTGCCTAAAATATAGGTTAAGGCACCTATATGAGTATTTGACCCAATTGATATGTCTCCATCAAAAGCAACAATTACAGCATAGTCATCTATTCTTACATTTTCTTCCAAACAAATATTTTTTTCACCTATAAACGAAGCTTTATTGGATATAAGACAACCCTTCCCTATTTTTTTAAATTTTTTTTGGAGTGATTTTATATTTAAGAAATAGCTTTTTATCATTTATTGCGTATGAATTGTATATAGTCTTTGATAACTAATTTCCATTCAATTTTTTTCATCATTAGCTTAGAGTGATCTATATTTTTTTTTCGTATTTTTTTATTTATATGAATTAATTTACTTATTTTTTTTGCCATGTCATTAGGATTCAAAGGGTCAAATAGTTCAGCTCTTACATCGAGATATTTTATATGCTCTTTGAATGAAGCAATATTTGACATTGCAACTAACGATCCTATTTTCCAAGCATCTAACCCACTTCCATTTCCAGGTTCATATAAAGAGCAATTAATAACAACTAAGGCTTTTTTTATAAGATAATTAATTTCTTCATTGCTTACATAGCCCAAGCCAAAAATAGAATTATTTCTATCAGTTAATTCTAAAAAATTATCTGAGTTGTTACCATTTAAAATTTCAGTTCCTGGACCCGTAAAAATTAATTTAATGTTATCATTTTTTTTTTTTATATTGATAAATGCTTTTATTAAATTAGAAATATTTTTATGACCCAGGGTACTTGATGGGCACAAAATATAAGGAGTTTTTAAAAAATTATACTTCTTGTATATTTTCATTTCTTTTAAATCTCCAAACGATCCCATTCTAATCACTTTAATTTTATTATTAAAATTTGGGAAAAATTTGAAAAATTCTTTTTTCATAAAGTTTGATGTTACAATAACATCAGAGTTATTTACCCATTTTATTAAATTTTTATTTAATATATTAATTTTTTTTAAATCAAAGGTACTTTGACCTGAAAAATAATATTTAAAATTTAGATCATGTAAAATAATAACTTTTCTAGCTTTAATATCTGGACATTCTAAAAAATAAGGCCATAGGAAAAAAATTACATCATAGTTCTTTAGTTTTTTTTCCATTTCATTTTTTAGATTTCCCGAAATATAGCTTGGCAAATGGCGAGTATAATTCTTTAATTTATCTTGAATGAACGATATTAATTTATTTGATTTATTAATATTTAATATTCCACTTGTCCTTAATTCTAAAGATTTAAGTGAATAGAAATTAATATCTTTATTGAGAAATTTATATTTATTTTTATTAATTGTTTTTGAGTATCCAAAATAGTCTATTTTTAAATTATGATCTTCATTCGAAAAATTTTCTAATAGTTTTTTTGTATATCTTTCTCCACCACCAACATTGCTTTTTTGATCGAAGAGGGCAATTTTATAAGTTTTTTTCATTTCTTAAAATTAAGATGTATAAGTCATACTTTCGTATTTAATTTTCATTTAAATAGTTTTTTATAAAATTTTCTGCAATTACAATATGTCCATTTTTATTAAAATGGACATCTCTATAAATGTAGTATTTATAATATGTTTCGATTGGCCCCATTTCTTTGGCTTTTTTAAAAAATAAAGGAAAATTATTATAAAAATTTTTACACCTCAGTTCACATAAATCTTTCCATGTCGAAACTTGTTTTGAGTTTTCTTGATCATAAAAAAGAGTCTGTGGATAAGGATAAACCCCAATTGAGTAATAAATTCCTCTATTTTCAAGCAAATGTATTAACTCAAGAATAGTATCTTTTGCTTTTATTATTGAGCCCTCTAATCCAAGTTCACCATAACCTTTAACAGAATTATTATAGGTCCAGGCACCCATATCCAAGTCTAACACATAGGGAAAAATTTTCTTATTTTGAACTCTATATACAGCCATCTTTAATAGATGAAGATTTTCATATGTGAATCTAAAATTTTTTTTGAAAATTTTTTTAAACTCAAATCTATTAATTTTTTTATTATCCAGATAATCTATTTTTTCTTTTTTTTCTTTCAATGGAACTACTAAATCATTGATAATTTCATAAGAATTGGCTTCATTATAGATGTCATTAATATCAATATAAATTACTACCTCTTTAAAATTGTATCCTAGTTCCAAAAGTTTTTTTATTTTTATTAAGTAAATTGATGGAGAATAACCAGAGACGCCAAGGTTAGCTATTTTTTTGTCTTTAAATTTTTTTGAAATAATTCCTACAAAAGTTTCTTCATAGGGAATTCCTAATCCCTCTGTAAAACTATCACCTATAAATGCAATATCAAAATTTTTAGTTATTATTTCAGTTTTATTACAAGAACTCTTAAATCCCGATCCATCAGAACAAAATTTGTATTTTTTGCCTCCAAAAAAAGCATTTCCATTATAATTTTTTTTAATTGTGTGGTGATAATCTTTATGCTCAATTCTAAAATCCTCCTTATCTTGCCAATAAAACTTTTCTAATATCTGCACACCAAATAAGACATCACATAGTAAAAAAATAAAAATTGTTATAGGGAAAATTTTTATAAAAATTTTAAATACATTTAACATTTGTTCATCTTAATAATTTTCAAAACCAATAATCAGGTAGGATAATATCATCTTTTTCAATAATATTTTTTATTTGAAGATTCTTATTTAAAGGGTCAAATTTCTCTTTTTTTTTAATTTTTTTTTTGCTTAAAAGGGTTATTTCTAAAATATTAGGAAAAATTAAGCCATCAAAATTTGAAACACCGCAGCAATTATTTGGTTGTAAGTAAAAAACCTCAAAGTGTTTTTTTATTTTTTCTAAACATGAAATAAAATATTGATAAAATATTTGATTATTAACCATGTGTAAATTGTGCAATTCCATAATAACAACATCAAATCTATCTAAATTTTTCTCTGTAATTGCATGCAAAACTTCATACTCAGAGCCTTCAATATCAATTTGTAAAAGCATATTTTCTTCCTCTATAGGTAGAGAGTTTTCAATCCATGTATTTACATTAATCGATTTCTGGTCAGAATAAGATTTGATAAATTTTTTTTTATATTCAAAATTTTTTAATTCTGTTGGAGCATCATAATTATAATCAGCTAAAAAAGACTTAATATTATATTTCTCTAGATTTTTTTCAAAAGAGCAATCCCCCCCGTATCCAGCTGAAAAACAGTATTTTATATTACCCAATGTTTCTGGAACAATATAAGAACCATCTTTTGTTCCTCCTAATCGTTGATATTCGTAACCTAAATTAAATGGACGTAATAAGTGTATAAGTTCTATTATTTTTTTTTTCTTTACATTTCCATATGTGGTTAAATTTAATTTTGATAGGATGTTTTTTACTATTTTTTTTATCATAATCTTAAGAATTTACTTTTAAACTAAAATAATCTAATTTTAACTAAATATTTCATTTCAAAACATTAACAATATTATTAAAATTTTTGACGGTTTAACTTTAAATTACTTATGGCGATTTATTGAGTAATTGGTATATTTGTAAGTAAATATTTCATATTTTACCTATATATAAACAATTAATGAAAAATATAAAATTAATACAGCTTATTTTAAATGAACGAAATTTAAAAAAACTTACCTATAAAAAAAATTTAGATCAATTTGTTTGGGACTCAATGTCCATGATAAATTTAATTACCTTAATTAAAGATAAATATAAGAAAAATATAAATATAAAAAAATTAAGATCTTTAAAAACATTAGAAGAATTAGATAACTTTTTAAATTCTTATGTAAAATGAACCTTTTAATTGTAGGTAGTTCAAGCTCTATTGCTGGAATGATCATTGAAAACCTAATTAGCAAAAAAAATATAAAAATCTTTACACTAGGAAGAAGAAAATTAATAAATCAAAACCATTGTAATATTAAAGATTATAGTGAAAATTCTATAAATTTAGCTTTAAAGAAATTTGAAAAAAAACAAATTAAATTTGATGCAGTAATTTTTTTCAATGGATATCAAAAATTTTCTACATTAAGTTTTTTTGATAGCAACTTATTTCTTAAAATTATCAAGATTAATGTTATTATTCCATTTAGAACCTTATCTTTATTAATAAAAAAAAATATATTAAGAATTAATTCCTCAGTTATTTTTGTAGGATCATTAGCTGCAAGCTTAAATGAAGTTGGAAATGCATATTATTCTCTTGCAAAATCAATTTTAAACAAATCAATTCAGATATTGGTTAATGAACAAAAAGGTAAATATAGATTTAATATAGTTTCGCTAGGCATGGTGAAAAACAAAATGTCCAATAAAATGATAGAAAATTTTCCTGGTAATTTTAAAAACAAAGATGCTTTTATTGACAAAGATTTGATGTTAAAAAAATTTAGAAAAATTTTATTTGATAAGAAAAAAACTAACACTATTATTAAAATTCATGGCAAATATAAAAATTAATATAACTGACTTCACTATATATTTACCAAAAAAAACAGTTAATAATAATCAACTTAATAAACTATTTAAATTAAAAAATGATACTTTATTTAAACTTACTGGTATTAAAAAAAGAAGAATATCTGCAACAAATGAATCAGCAGAATCAATGGCCATTAAGGTTGCTCTAAGATTAGCTAAAAAATATAAAACTAAACTAAACATTTCCCATCTTATTACTGTTTCAAATACTCCTTCTATAATGTTTCCCTCTATGGGACATTATATATTAACAAACTTAAGAAAATTTTTAAAATATAAACCATTTAATATTCCACTAAACTGTGGTTGCAGTGGCTATGTAGATGCATTAATACTTGCTCACAAACTTATTTCTTTTGATAAAAATTCAAAAGTTTTAATAGTTACATCTGACACTTATTCTAAATACATTGCTCCACTTGATAAATCAATTTTGCCACTTTTTGGGGATGGGGCTTCTGCCTCTATAGTCCAGCACGACAGAAATGGTTGGTCTGTAGAAAAGGAGTTTAGTGAAAGTATACCAAATACTGAAGAGACCCTTATTTTTCAAGAAATTAATGGTAAAAAAGAAATTTCTATGAAAGGCCCAGAGTTAGTTAATTTTGCTATACAAAGTGTTATTCCTACTGTCTCAGATATGATTTCAAATGAAAAGCAAATTACTCTATTTTCTCATCAAGCAAGCAAAATCGTATTAACCCTAATTAAAAACCATGTATTAGGTATAAATAAAAATGCAAAAATTCCATTATTTTATGAAAATATAGGCAATTTGGTTTCTTCATCAATTCCTATTCTAATTAAACAAAATTTAAGTTTATTTAAAAGATCAAAAAAAATTTTAATTTTTGGTTTTGGTGTTGGTTTAACACACTCTTATATTAAGCTTAAAAAATAAAATTATTTATTTATTAAATAGTTATTATCCTTTAAAATTTTTTTTAATATAAAATTAGTTGCCTTATTAGCATTCATGCTAAAAATTGGAATATTGAATGAATTTTTATGATGTATAAAAATTTTTTTTTTTTTTAAATCTTTCTGACATTTTAACCATGAATTTATATAGCCTTTCTTTCTAGCGAAAAAAGTAAATTTTTTTTTTAATAATTTATCTTTAGAATTATAAACATTTGTATCTATTTTTTCGTATTTTCTATAATAAACACCAGCTTTTTCCTCTGGATAATGGCAAATAGTAGCACCACCAACTAAGTCAATTCCAAGTGAAATATTTCTAACTTTTTTATTTTCACAAAGCCACTCCCAACTAGAATTTTTACCAAAAGAAGACAAACATTTATCAATTGGAATTTGTTTTTTTTTAGGGCCATAAATACAGATTGAATGTAGTGGATTTAAAGTTCTAATATTAACTAAATTTTTCCTCACATATTCTGATAAAGATCCAGACTCACCTTTTGTTTTATTTAAGAACCATCTTCTTCTTTTTACTAAATTAAAGGAGGGAAAAATTAATGTTTTATTTTTTCCTAATGACCTAGATAAAGTGTTAAAAAAAAAATTTATATCAAACTTAAATTTATAAAAAGATAAAAGATCACTATGTATAATTAAAAAATCTTCCTTAAACTTAAGGTTTTTAAATATGTCAGATAGCTGACATTTTTTATTCATTATAATAAATTTACCATTTTAATAGATTGTTTTTTTTTAATGTTAAAAAAATATTTTTTGTTTCACTGTCCTTAATTTTAATTAATCTAGAAATTTCTTCCAATGAGTTTCTACCATCTGCATACTGTAAAAAATTCATTAAATTTTGCGTATAAGTTTTTGGATATTTTGTTGAAATATTTGGATAAAGATTTCTTTTCCCCATTTGAGGTTCGCAAATTATTTTACTCTGTGGGATTAAAGTTTCAAGTAAATTTTCAATTGCTTTTTTTGTAACTGTGTAACCCCCAGCAATTCCTTTTTTAGTAACAAGGCTAAAGTCATCTAGAGACGTATGGTACTCAGGGTATTCGCCATATTTTGTTCTAAATATTGAAGCTATTGGTAGTTCTACAGATGGTGAACAATATTGTCTTTCATCAGAACCTCTTTTTAGAAATGAGTATACTTTAAATTTTATTTTTAAGTCTTTGTATGCCTTCACTAATGCTTTATCCGATTGAGTATCATTGTATTTGGAAAACATACAAGAATGATTTCTATCATCACCTATGCAAGACAGATTATATCCACCAATTAAGTCATCTTTTAATCTTTTTAAGTTTTTATTTAAATATGTTATTGATCCAATTGTCTCTGGAATAAAGATAAATCTTAATGTTTTTTTTAAATTTTTAAATCTCCTAAAATAATCAATTAAACACATTGATACGATCGGTCCGGACAACTCATTATTTGCCATAGATGGATGACAAATATAAGTTGATATTAAAATTTCTTGCTTTGATTTTCCCTTAACAACTAACTCTCCATAGTTTAAATAACCTGATTTGTTTAAATTAGATTTTATAATAACTTTAAATTTATCGTCATCTCTATATTTTTTATTAATTTTTTTTCTTTCATTATCTGGAATGCAAAAACCCCAATATTTTTTATAATATGAAGTAATATAAGGAATTGCATCAGGCTGTTCTGGTAATGTATAGAGGTGTTTTAAAAGTTCAATCTTAGTAACATTTTTTTTTACAGGAATGGAATATCCTATTAAATGTAAATTATTTTTTTTAAAATCAATTATCTTATTGTCAAATTTATCTATTACGTGCGCATTAACAACATTCCACTCTGGTGGAATATTCCAATCAAAAACTTTTTTTCCTGATTTTTCACTTAAAATTTTTAGTTCTGGAAAATTTTTTTTTAATATTCTTAAAGTTTTTCTTACACCTGATCCTGTTAGACTTCTACAGATGGGATAAAGTTGATTTTTACCAATATCATAAAATTTTTTAATTCTTGAATTTATCATTTATAAAATTTTATTATAATTCTTATCTACTATATCATCAATATTCATTGTTTTGTTTAATCAAATAATTTGTCTGTATTTTATGTTCATTGTTCTATCATTTGATTTTAAATACAATTCAATTCTTTCAGTAATATCATTATGCTTTTTAATAGAAAAATTTTGTAACCAATATTTATAGAATTTTTCAGTAAATTGATCCTGCCAAATTCCAAGAAATTTCATAAGATTTTTTTGATCTAAAAGCCAATTTTTATCATTATATATATGTCTCATAAAGTAATATTGATAGATCTCTTTTTTATCAATTTTATTTTTAGTCATTTTTAATTTTTGTAAATCATTTAGTATTTTTTTATATTGTTTTAAGTTTTTTGGTGTTATTGAAAAATTGTATTCAGCATGAGGATTATTTTGTGAGGCATTTATTACAGTCGGACCATCAATTAATGCAAATTCTAATGCTGCTGTTCCATGAACAGTCAAAACAAAATCTATTTTATCTTTTTTAATTTGATGCAAGGAAAAATTGTTTGGTAAAATTTTTAAATTTGGATATTTTTTCAGAAAATCATAAATAATATTTGCAGTTTTGTTGTGTGATATTTTGTATTTACCTTTATAATCTCCTCTTAGTTTTATATACCAATCATACTGTTTATTTTTTTTTGAAAATTTTCCTAAAAAATCAAGCCACTCGTAAAAATCTGCAAATAAACTGTTTCCATAAATATGTACAGCATCATAAAAATCATGGGGCAATATTAATATCTTAATTTTTTTATTTTTATTTATCTTTGAATCAAATTTTTTCTTATTAAATGGTGACACTTTCACATTTCCAAAAAAACCTGAGGAAGTATCTGTATTTCCACTAATTCTTTTTGTTAATATTTTCTTTGAAGTTTCTACACCCCATCTCTGTAATTCAGGTTTGAGTGACTTAAATATTTTTTTATATTCTTTGGTATTTGCATGCATTCTAAATTGATTTTTATCGAGCTTATATATATGTCTGCTTGTACAACCGAAAGCTTTAATATTCTTTTCAATTGCCACTCTGATTGGAATTGCATAAGAATAAACTGAATGTGAAGTAATGACAGCTTTAATATTATATATTTTAAAATAATCAATCCAATAATCACACAGACTTATAAATTCTTCACAGTGAATTTTAAAAGTTGCTGAATCTAAGTTTATTGTAGGTAAGTTTTTTGATTTTAAAAAAGTATCATATAAAATATCACCAATTAAAATATTTTTATATTTTAATAATATTACTTGTTCTTTTTTATTTATTTTTTTAAATTTTTTTTTTATGAATTCTCTTGAGTTATTGATATTTTTTTCTTTTACATTGGGTTTAAAACATTCTGATGATCCAAAAGATTTGTATACACTATGATTAAATAATGAAAATTTTTTTGATATAAACCATTTTATTTTATCTTGTATGCTTGGAAATAATGGAGCGCTTAGAATAGAATAATTAAAAAAAGGTGTAATTTTAGCACTATATTTTCTTGATAGAGCATTAGCAAGGTAAGAGAATCCCACGTGCGTGGAGTGAAATGCATTAAATTCTAATAGAATTTTTCTAGTTGAATTGTTATCAGAAAAAAATTCTTTATTATGTTTAATGAATTTATGTGTATATTTACTGTTTATTTTATCTAAGAAATTCAATTTGGATTAAAGATTATATGATAATTATTATTTTATAATTAAATTACTATTATGTCAAAAAAATAAAAAAATTAATGATATATTTAAAATTAAAAAAAAGAAGCTGTCCTGTATGTAATTCAAATCAAAAAAAAAAAATCTTAAGTGTTAATCGTTGGATGAAAATGGATGCAAAAGGTAAAATTTACATATTGGATAAAAAATATTGTATATGTGGTAATTGTGATTTGATTTATACAAACCCAACTGTAAGCCCAAAAACCTTTGATAAATTATATCAAAACTCAGTTGTTGGCTCTTATTTTAATTATGAAAGCTTAAAGAGTATAAATAAAATCAAATTTTTTGAAAAGATATGTAAAAACTATCTAAATAAAAAAAATAAAATTTTAGAAATAGGAAGTGGTAGTGGAGTATTATTAAAGTATTTATTTTCAAAATATAAGTTTAAAAAAAAAAATCTTACTGGACTGGAACCATCTAAAGGAATCTACAAAAAGCTTATAAATAATAAATTTTTTATGGTTAAAAATATTTTTTTGGACAGTTTGAATTCCAAAAATAAATATAATTTTATAATTATGGATAATGTTTTTGAACATTTTGAGTATCCACAAAAATCATTAAAAAAAATTAATCAGTTACTAACTAATAACGGATTAATTTATATTTCAATTCCAAATACAAAAAAAGTTTATGGCTTGCAGGATGATCCGTTCAATCATACATGTAATTATAACGAAGAAAATATTAAGATTTTATTAAATAACTTTAAGTTTAAAATTTTAAAACTATCAAAAGACTCTAACTTGATCAATATTTTGGCAATTAAAGTTGATGATTTAAAAAAAGAGAAATTTACTATATCAAATTTGTTTATCAAAAAACTGAATTTAAAATTAAAAAAAATTAAAAAAGAAGTTAATAATATCAAAATAAAAGCTAAAAAAATTAAAAAAGAGATTCATAGTAAAAAAGATAAAGTGATCGTATTTGGTTCAGGAAATTATTCGTTATGGATTTTGAATATGCTTAAGATTCATCCATATATAAAATGTGGTATTGATAATAATCCAATTTACCAAAACAAAATTAGAAATAATATTTTAATTTTAAAACCTTCTGTAATTAAAAAAATTAATTTTTCCAAAATATTGATTTTATCCGAATCTTTTAAACGAGATATTTTTAAACAATTATTAAAAATGAACATTCCCAAACAAAAAATAATTTCTTTTTAGTTAAATTTTTTTTTTTTTGAATCAATCAAAATTTTTTTAATTATTTTCACAACTTTATGTAAATCTTTCATTTTAAGATTATTATGGATTGGTAACGAAATTGCTCGTTTATTGTATATTTCTGATATTGGTAAAAGAATTTTTTTATTTAACATATATTTTTTAATATAACTGAATTTATATATTGGAATATAATGTTGCTGGAGTCTAAGACCTAATTTTAAAGCTTTTTCAAAAAAAAATTTTTTAGTAATCCTAAATTTTAAAAAATCAACTTTTAATATATAAAGATGATTCGCATTTAAATTTTCTTTTTTTTCTATAGGAGTCTCAATGTTTTTTAAGTCACTAAATTGTGCATTGTAAAATTTTGAAACTTTATTTCTCTGTCTTATTTTTTTTGAAAGATCCTTTAATTGATATCTTCCAAGAATTGATTGAAAATCACTTAATCTATAATTATAGCCAATTTCTTTTATGTCATAACTCCATAAAGACATGAGATTAGATCTTTCGATACTGTGAGATCTTAATAATTTACATTTTTCATATATCATTTTATTGTTTGTTAAAATTGCCCCTCCCTCTCCAGTTGTAATATGTTTCACAGCATGAAAACTAAGAGTAGCAATTTCAGAATAATCAGTAGAGTAAGATATTTTGCCTTTATATTTTGACCCTATAGAATGACATTTATCATTTATAATTTGAAATTTGTATTTTTTTTTTAGTTTATAAAGATAATCCCAGTCAGCTAATGTGCCTCCTAAATCAGTAACAATAACGGCTTTAATTTTTTTTTTTAGTCTAGTAAATCTTTTTATAGCATTTTCCAATTTTAATGGGTTTAAGTTGTTGTTATATTTTTCAACATCCACAAAATATGGACTCGCATCATTAAAAAGTATTGAGTTACATGATGCAACAAAAGTAATTGGTGTGCATATGATTATATCTCCTCTTTTCCAACCTAAGCTTTTTCCAGCTAAATGTAACGCGGCAGTGCCACTTGAAACTACTACACAATATTTGCAGCCTAATTTTTTTGCTAAAGATTTTTCAAATTTTTTTGTCTCTTCACCCTGGGTAATATACTTTCTTTTCAATACTTCAGAAACTTTTTTTAATTGTAGCCTTGAAATAGTTGGTTCACCATAATGTAGCATAATTAGTTATATCTTTAATTTTCTTTTTTTTGATAATCAATAATTTGAGTTTTTAACATTTTTTGTGTCAAAAACTTTCTATTGTTTTCGCTATTGTAAGAAAATAGCTTTTTACTTTTTGCTAAATGTTTTTGAGGATAAATAATATAACAATCTTTCTTTTCAAGTGTATATATAGAATCGTGAACTGTAATCATTTCTTCATGTAACTTTTCACCTGGTCTAATCCCAATGATTTTAATTTTTTTATTTTTATCAATAGCCTTAACTAAATCTAAAATTCTATATGAAGGAATTTTAGGTACAAATATTTCTTTGCCTTTCATAATATCTAGACATTTAAATACAAAACCAATAGCTTCTTCTAACGTAAGGCTAAACCTGGTCATTCTTTGGTCTGTTACTGTAAAATAATTTTTTTCTTTTTGATCTAAAAATATTGGAACAACAGAGCCTCTGCTACCAAAAACATTTCCATATCTTACAACAGAAAATATCGTTCTTTTTTTTCCTTTAAATAAATTAGCTGATATAAATAATTTATCTGAAGCTAATTTTGTTGCACCATATAAATTAATTGGGGCACATGCTTTATCAGTACTTAAAGCTAAAACTTTTGATATATTTTTTTCTAAACATACTTGAATAATATTTTGAGCCCCAAGTATATTTGTCTTAATAGCTTCAAATGGATTATATTCTGATGTAGGAACTTGTTTCAATGCAGCAGCATGTATAACCACATCAATATCTTCTTGTATAGCAAATCTCAATCTTTCTACATCTCTTACATCTCCAATAAAAAATCGAAACTTTAAAATATTATCTTTTATAAATTTTAATTCTTTAAGATTTTCTTGTTTAAATTCGTCTCTACTAAATATTATAATTTTTTTAAAATTTTTAAGTTTTACAAGATTTTTAATAAACTGTATTGAAAATGAACCTGTTCCACCTGTAATAAAATAATTTAGTTTTTTTTGCATATTTTTTATTTATTATAATGATGTTTTATTACTGAGATAACGTTTTTACCACCAAAATTTGTATTTAATGTATTATTAATATTATTTGATTTTGTTGAGCTCGATAATTCATTAAAATTATAATTGTAAGCTAAATTTTGATTTATTAAATACTTAATATCTTTTTTCCTATTTTTACTCTCATTAAATTTATAAACCCATGGTTTTTTTTTCATTGATAATACTTCAATTGTACTTGTTCCAAATCTTGAAATAATTTTATTAGAAGAGAGGATTATTTTATTATAATTTTTGGGATTGTAATATAACTGTAAATTTTTAATTTTTTGCAGGTGTTTAATTTGTTGTTTTTTTACAAAAATACCAACAATCATTGCTACTTTATAATTTTTACATAATTTTATTAAATCTTGCAAAATTTTTTTACTTATTTGAAATGTGCTGCCCATTATAAAAAGATAATCAATGGATTTTTTTTGAGGATAAATTTTGTTTAAATAATAGTCAAAAAGTAAATCCCTTCTTAATATTAAAAATTTTTTACCTTGATATATATAACCATTATTATTTCTTAAACTTGGAATAATTGAAATATCTTTTTTATTTCTAGAAAATGAGTCTATAATTATTTTGGGATTTATTGTTTTTATATTTGTAAATAAATCTAAATAACTATTTGGTAAATCAATAATGAAAATATTTTCATCGTTATCCATCAATTTTTGATATCTTTCTTTATTTAGATTAATTGACTGTAGATTTTTGATATTTATAAACCTTGGAATTACAGACAGCTGTTCCTGTAATTCTCTATTAATGATAAGAGATCTATTATAATGACCATATCCAAAGATGCTATTTTTTGTTGTTAGAATATATATTTTTTTTAATATTTTAAAGTCAATTTTTTTTTGACTTACATGTTTGTTAATAATTTGATATTTTTTGTAAGCTATCAAATTTTCATAATTAAATTTTAGATTTTTTTTATTACAAATTTTACTAATAAGATTAAAAAAATCTAAATCTGACTGAGTATCAACAGACATTCTAAATCCTTGATGTAGATCATTATTGTTATATGGAAAATATCCATACTTGAATTGTTTAAAATGATTTTTAAAAAATAATGAATGATGTTCTTGTTCATTATGATCTATTGACAGTTTATTAGCAAAACTCCAGATTTTATTTTTAGAAAAAAAAATTCCTTCATGCTGAAGTAGTTTTTTTGAAATTAGAAAATCAAATTTTTTTTTTTTGAATTTTATAAAAGATTTTGTAATAAATTCTTTACTTATAATTGGACAATCTCCAGATATAGTTAATATATTTTTATTAATTTTTTTTGATAAATAACAAATCCTTTCTAAAACTTTGTCTTCATTTTTATGAAAGTAAAACTTTATTTTTGGATAATATTGTGAAAGTTTTTTTTGAAAAATTGAATTTTTATTTCTGGGTCCAGTCGCAATATAAATTTCGTTAATAAATTTAATTTCTAAAAGACTGTCAATTAAGTGCATAATTAGTGATTTATCACCAATTTTTTTAAAATGTTTCCCTTTCAATCTAGAAGAGTTATATCTACAAATAATTATAGCTGTAATTTTCATTTTTTTATAAAATTTCTTTTAAAATTTAAATATTTCACTTCAGAGTAGATATTATTATAGTCTTCATACGACCAGTCAGTCTTTGGAATTTTCCAAGTTGCTCCATATAAGTTATTTAAATATTTTTTATAAAAGTATGGAATATTCAGTTTTATTTTTTTAAAATTAATTTTTTTTAATTTTTTAAAAAATTTTGCTTCACAATAAAGAATTTTACTACCAATGATCCAGTAATATTTTTTACCAACTTGTTTTTTTACTTGTAGATCTATTAATTTATCAATTGTTAACTGATATAAAAATTGTTTTCCAAACTTTTTATCTTTAACATCTATTCTACCATATTCAATTTTATGAAATTTGCTTGAATTTTTTAATGTTTTTTGGATTAGAAAAAGTTGATTATAATCAACCGCTATATCAATGTCTGATGCATAAATATCATTATCTCTAATTTTTCCCAGTAAGGAAGAATGGTCCAAATGATAATGTATATTATTTTTTTCAAATAAAATGATTAAATTATTAAATAGAACCTCCCAATTATTCTTTTTATTTTTATTTTTATGAATTCGAGCAATTGGATATTTATAAATTTTTTTTTTTGGAATTTTTCTAGTGAT
>Ga0222670_1000044_pt1 | contig 57957 bp, 68 predicted proteins | sample AntAcemetagen732_FD_181148 | JGI IMG/M metagenome (GOLD analysis project Ga0222670, IMG submission 181148) | Saline water microbial communities from Ace Lake, Antarctica - #732 | ecosystem: Environmental > Aquatic > Non-marine Saline and Alkaline > Saline | place: Antarctica: Ace Lake... | reverse complement strand
AATTTAATGTTATCGGGTCATACTCACAACGGTCAGATATTTCCTTTTAACTTTCTTGTAAAGCTTCAATTTAAAGAAAACTATGGCTTATATAAATACAAAAACTCTTCACTTTATGTTAGTTCAGGATCAGGAACTTGGGGCCCAAAGATTAGATTAGGAAGTTTTAACGAAGTTATTTCTATTGTCTTAAATCCTGTTTAGATATTTTATATATTTTTGATAACTTTTTACTATAATCAAATTCTATGAAAAAAATTATACTTTATATTTCGATATTTTTATTCAATTTTAATTTAACTTTAGCCGAAAGTGAAAATTTAATTCAAGATTTCAATGACTGGCAATTATTTTGTCCAGATTCAAATAAATTAGACTCATGCGAAATAAGACAATTTCAATTATCCAATGATACGGATGAAATTTTAAGTTTTATTTCTTTAACAATCAATCCTGAGGGCAATGCTCAAATGCTGGTAGGCCTTCCTCATATGATCAATTTAAAGATACCTGCTCAAATTAGTGTTGATGGAGAAAATTCTGCAGAGGTTAATTTTACTTATTGTAATGTTAATGCTTGTTTTATTGCTGAAGTATTAAATGAAGAATATTTGAAAATATTAAAATCAGGAATCAAAATGCAAATTGACAGTAGATTTATTACCAATGAGATTTTTAATATGAATTATTCTCTGAGTGGTTTTACCGCTGCATATAAAAATCTATTAGAAAATCTTTAATTATTACATCTTCTGTTTTTACTTATAAAATCTTAGAACTTTTTTACTAATTTACTATTATGAAATTTTTAGTCTTTTATGATTTAGAGATTCTAATCGCTGCTGCTAGAAATAGCCCTATTAGAAAATTTAATTTTGTCTTTAATAAAATATAAACATACAAGTGAAGGAATTACCATTATTGCAGTGATTATAAAAAATAATCCCCAGTTTCCATCAAGCCAATCTACCATGGCTCCTGATGAAGAAGCTAAAAGAGTTCTACCCATAGTTCCAATAGAAGCTAATAGTGCATATTGTGTTGCCGTATAAGTCCTATCCACAAGTAATGATATAAATGTTACAAATGCGACTGTCGCAAAAGCAGCTGCCACATCATCAAATAAAACAGCTATTGCGAAAAGTAGTTCTGACTTCCCTGTCCAATATAACAATGTAAAGAGTAAATTAGTAGATGCCATAATAATGCCCGCTATAAATAATGCCTTTATAGCACCAGCTCTAATAGCAAATAATCCACCAATCAATGTGAAACATATCGTTGTTATCCAACCTATGCCTTTAGAATAAAGAGCGATATTTCCTTTGGAGAAACCCATCTCTTTATAAAAAACTATACTCATTCGACCTAAAAAAGCCTCACCAATTTTAAATAAAAATATGAAAGCAAGTATTCCTAATCCGATAGATACACCGTTTTTCTTAAAAAAACTTAATAGCGGGTTTAATACTGTGCCAATAAACCAGGCGGCTAGTTTAGAAAAAGAATTATTTCCAATTTTATCTGCAATTTTATTATCGTCTTCTTTTTGTTGTTTGAAGCGTTCTTCATTTGATTCAGGAATAAAATTTAAACCTATATTACAAAGGATAATGACTGTTGTTAAAATTATAAACGTTATTTGCCAATAATTTTCAATTCCATTATTTTGTAAAATTTCAGCAGAGTAAAGAGCTATAATTCCACCAACTTTATAACCTGTCCACCATCCAACTACAGCCATAGCTGCACCGGCAGCCATGCTACTTCTTTCGTCTTTTCCAATTTGTTCAATTCTTAAAGCGTCAATAGTAATATCTTGAGTTGCAGAGGATAGCGCGATTGCAAGTCCTATGGCAATTATAAGTAATAAATTTTCATTTGGATCTAAAACACTCCAAAGCACTAAGGATATTAATATAATAATCTGCATAACGATTATTACAGATTTTCGATGACCAACTTTATCAGTTAAAAAAGGTATCTTCAGTTTATCTATTAAAGGAGCCCATAAGAAATTAATAGCGTAGACACCAAATATCAAGCCAGCAAAACCTATGGTAGATCTACTCAGACCTTCTTCTTTTAACCATAAAGACAAAGCACTTCCTATAAGAACCCAAGGAAATCCACTCATTATTCCTAAAAGTAGAATCTTGATCATCCTCTTATCTAAGTAAAGAGCAAAGCTCTCTTTGAAGTTAATCATTAGATAATTCTAAATAATAATAAGATAAGTTAAATAAAAAAAATCTTTGATAAATAAGGTTAATTTAAGGGAGCTGGACTATCTGAGAGTGATCTAAGCCATATAATGAGATCAGCTCTATCACTATCCTTTTTTAAGCCATTAAAATTCATCTTTGTTCCTTCGATATATTTCTTTGGTTTAAGGAAAAATTTATTTAGTTCGCTGTAACTCCAGTCGCCACCAAATTCTACAAGGGCAGCTGAATAGGCGAAACCTTCCTTGCTAGCTTTTTTTCTATTAATCAGATTCCATAAATTTGGTCCAGCTTTATTTGCCCCCCCACTTTCAAAAGAGTGACAAGTTGAGCATTTTTTTGAAAGTTTCTCTCCATTTTCAAGGGAAGCAGTTTGCAATAAAGATAAAATGTCTGGTAAATTTTCAAATGGATCAACAACTTCTTTAGAAGATTCGTTTTGGATTCCCTCTTCAGGTACATCAATTTTATATGCTGTTTCTTCAGGATAGTTAGGATGCACAAGCATTTCTCCAGTTTTTGAAAAAAGAGCTAACAGCAATAATGCTAAAATAATAGCACCGAAGATTTTATTGGTTTCCATATATAGAGAAGCAGTCTATTTTAATCAAAATGGCTCTTAAAACGGATATTTGTCGCACAGAATGAAAATAGCATCAATCATTCCAGTGCGCTTAGCTGCAACTCGCTTTCCCAATAAGCCTTTTGCTCAAATTCAAGGTCTACCCATGTTTCATTATGTTTATAATAGAGTTATTACAAGTTACCCAAATACATTTCTCGCTACCTGCGATGAAGAGATAGAAACATATTGTAGCCAACATAACTTACAGTTCATTCATACTAATTCTAACCATCAATCAGGAACAGACAGAATAGGAGAAGCTGTTTCAAAAATTGAAAAAAAAGAAAATTTTAATAAGGTAATTAATATTCAAGGCGATATGCCATTTATAACTACAAATCATATTGAATTACTTTTAAAAACAATTGATTATTTTGAAATTTCTACACTTTGCTGTCCATTTGTTGACGAGGTTGAATTCCAAGATACTAATAAAGTTAAATTATCTATTAAAGAAAAAGAAAATAATTCAATGGCAGAAAATTTTTTTAGAAAACCAAAAGATACTTCCAAAATGAATTTAAATACCTTTCATCATATTGGTCTTTATGGTTACCAAATATCTTTTTTAAAAGATTTTCTAAAAATGCCAATATCTGAAAGAGAAACAAATGAAAAGTTAGAGCAACTTCGAATAAAAGATTTAAATAGAATAGGAGTCTCTTTGATTAATGAAAATATTTTAGGCGTTGATACAAAGGAAGATTTGATTAGAGTAAATCAAATATTAAAAAAATGACAAAAAAAATCTCATTTCAAGGAAAAGACGGAGCTTATAGTCATTTAGCAATTCAGGAAGTTTATGGAAACATTCGTCATGTTCCATGCAATACTTTTGAAAAAACAATTGAGTTAGCCGAATTAGGTAAAGTTGATTTAGCTATGATACCTATTGAAAATTCAGCTGCAGGAAGAGTTGCCGGAATACACCGCTTATTACCTAAATCAAAACTTCATATAATAGCTGAACATTTTCAAAGAGTTGAACATCATTTATTAATTCATCCTGATACTGATAGTAGTAAAATTAAAAAAGTGATTAGTCATGAACAGGCTTTAGCACAATGTAGTAATAAGATCCAAAACAACGGTTATGAAATATTAATTGGGGCGGATACTGCAGGTTCCGCAAAAAATATATCAGATTCTAGTATTTTGGATACTGCTGCAATCGCATCAAAACTTGCTGCAGATATATATTCCCTTAAAATTATCGATAATAGTTTTGCAAATACAATAAATAATATTACTCGTTTCTTTATCATGTCAAATGAACCAAATTCTTCTTATGATGAAAATAAAGAATATATCTCTGCATTTCTTTTTTCAGTTAAAAATACTCCCGGTTCTCTATTTAAAGTAATGGGAGGGTTTGCTACGAATAATGTCAATATGATCAAATTAGAAAGTTATAATTACGGCGAACAGTTCACTATTACTGAATTTTATTGCGAGATAGAAGGCCATCCTAATCAATCTAATACTAAACTTGCCCTAGATAACCTTAATCATTATTGCTCAAAAGTTAAGAATTTAGGTGTTTTTGAAAAATCTTCTTATAGATCAAGACAATAATTTTATTTTTTATAAAGAACTGTTATAAACTATATTGAGAATTACATGGGCAAGCCTTCGCGCCAAGCCGGTCAGGTTCGAAAGAAAGCAGCCGTAACATGAAGTTTTGGGTCGTGTAATTCTCTTAGATAGTCTTAAATGAATAAAAAAAACTCAACAGTATTAGCTCTTAAATACAGGCCTAATGACTTTAAAGATCTTATAGGTCAGGAATACTTAGTTGAAACTGTGAAAAAATCTATTCAACTAGATAAAATCCCAAATGCTTATATTTTTACTGGAATAAGAGGTGTGGGCAAAACAACTACAGCAAGAATTGTTGCTAAGATGCTCAATTGTACAGTTTTTGATGATGATAAAAATCCTCTTCTAGATCAATGTGATCAAGCAAAAGCAATAGCTGAAGACCGTCATCCTGATGTATTAGAGATTGATGCAGCTTCAAATACAAGCGTTGATAACGCTAGAGAGATTATTGAAAATGTAAAGTACAGCCCAGTAATGGGGAAATATAAAGTCTATATAATTGATGAAGTTCATATGCTCTCTAAAAGCGCATTTAATGCTCTGCTAAAAACTTTAGAAGAACCACCTGAACATTCAAAGTTTATTTTTGCTACAACAGAAATTTCAAAAGTTCCTATTACTATTCTATCTCGATGTCAAAAATTTGATTTAAGAAGAATTAATAAATCAACAATGTTTGATTTTTTAAAAAAAATTATTGTCCTTGAGAGTATTGAAATTACCGATCAAGCCCTCTATATGATTATAAAAGCTGGAGATGGTTCGGTTAGAGATAGTTTAAGTATTCTAGATCAAGCAAATATTTTTAAAGCAGCTCAAAAAATTGAAGATCAAGATATAGTAAATATGCTTGGTTTCGCAAGACGATCTGACATATACGACCTAGCTTTACAAGTTACTGATAATCAAATGAATAAGTTATTGCTAGTTCTTCAGGACATGTATGACCGTGGAACCGAAACTAGTAAAGTTATACAAGAGCTAATGGAGGTAGTGAATTGGGCATTAAAAATAAAAATTAATCCACAATTACTTAATGATGATTTTTTATCTGATGAAGATAAAGCTTTTGCTAAAGCAGTTGAGCAAATAAATGAAGGTCAATTAAATATTTTTTGGCAAAGTTTAATGAAGGGATATGAAGAAATTAAAATTTCGCCAAATCCTCATTTAACCTTGGAGATGATTTTGCTCCGAAGTTGTTTTCTAATGCATGGAGATTCAGGCAAGATCCTAGACGAAAAAAAAAAGCCTAAAATAAATTTTCCAGAAGAAAAAAAAAAAATTAAAATCGAAAAATTAGAAGTAATTCAAAAAAAAATAGAAAAAATATCAATACAAGAAAAAATAAAGCTTCATGAAGATTTTTTTCAATTTTATGGAAATGAATTCTCGCCATTAATGGCAAGTATTATTTTGGAAAATTGTGAAATAATTTCATTTGATAAAGAAGATAAAATATTAAAGATATCAGCTAATAAGAAAGATTTTCCTGGATATAGTGAGTTAAGCTCTAACCTTCAAGATATATATAAATTCTCATTTGAAGAATCTAATGACGTCATTTTACTACATGAGCTAAAAGAAATCCGTAAGCAAGAGCTCATTAAAAAAGAAATGGGATCAGATGAATTCAAAAAAGTTCTTGCTAAATTCCCTAATGCAAAGATATTAGACATAGAAGAAATCGAAAGGAAAAATAACAATGATGGGTAATATGGGCAATATGATGAAAAAAGTCCAAGAAATGCAAAGTAAAATGCAGGAAGTTCAAAAGGAATTAGAAAGTAAAACAGTAGAAGCTAATGCCGGAGGTGGAATGGTTTCGCTTGTTATGAATGGCAAACAACAAGTCCAATCAATTAATATTGATCCTAGTCTCTTAAATGAGGGTGAGAAAGAAGTCTTAGAGGATTTAATTAAAGCCGCATTAAACCAGGCTAAAGAAAAAGTTGATGAAATGTCAGCTGAAGAAATGAAAAAAGTTACAGGCGGATTACCGCTCCCTCCAGGTATGAAATTACCTTTTTAATTTGGCACAAGACGAGTTACAAAAATTAATTAATCTAATAGCAAGATTGCCAGGTATTGGTAATAAATCAGCACAAAGAATTGCTCTTTATTTAATAAAAAATAAGCAGGATTTAATGATGCCACTTAGTGAAAGTATAGAGTTAACAGCTGCATCAATTAAAAAATGTAATACTTGTGGAATTTTAGACACCCAAGAGCCTTGCAAGATTTGTTCTAATCCAGACCGTCTTTCCAATATTGTATGTATAGTTGAAGATATGGCAGATGTTTGGGCTTTTGAAAGATCTGGTTTTTTCAAAGGTCATTACCATGTAGTGGGAGGATTATTATCAGCAGCCAAAGGTTTTAGTGAGCAGGACTTAAAATTAAATAAAATAAAGGATCGTTTAGAAAGAAATAATGTTGATGAAATAATTTTAGCTTTAAGCGCCACAATTGAAGGTCAAACGACAGCACTTGTTATTAAAGATTATTTTGAATCTTTAAAAATCAAGATAACACAGTTGGCTTATGGAGTTCCGATTGGCAGTGAAATACATTATCTTGACGACAACACTTTGGGCGCAGCATTAGAATCAAGAAAAAATTTTTAGTTACTAAGAATATTCAAAGTATGATTTGAAAAACTGCAAGATTTTTTACTAACTAAATCTACATTTAAATTTAATATATTGTAATCAGCAACGATATCCTCTTTTTCGTTTAACATAGATAAATCTAAAATTAATTTTTTACCTTTTATAAACATTTTATTAGCATAAATTTTGAAATTTTCATTCAAGGTAATTTCTTTTCTATAGTTAATTTTGCAGGTTATAACAAAGATACCTTTTTTTTCTTCGACTGCATATCTATGCCCAAGATTTAATAATTCTAAAATATAATCTGAAGATTCTTCAAAGCATTGAACGTAATAGGCCATATTCATGTGGTTATTATAGTCAATCCAGTTTTCTATAACTTTACCTTCAGAAACTAATAAAGGGAGCTTTATCTCTTGATTATTAACTAATTTAGACTCTAAATGATCAAAAATTTTGACTTTACTGTTATTCATCGTATAAGAATTTAACATAATATTAATTAAAATGCTTAAAATAGTTTTAGCCCCAGATCCAGTCCTGAGAATAGTTTGCGATCCACTTGCGCAAGTTGATAGCCACCATCAGAAACTAATAAAAGAAATGTTTGAAACTATGTATGAAGCAAACGGAGTGGGTCTTGCTGCACCACAAGTAGGAATTAATAAAAGAATTTTTATTATTGATGCTGGAGCAAGAGAAGAAATTAAAAATCCTATAGCAATGATTAATCCTATAATAACAAATATAAAAAAAACGACATCAATTTATGAGGAAGGCTGTCTATCTTTCCCTAGTCACTATGCTGAATTAGAAAGACCAGATGAAATAACAGTAGAATACGTGGATGAAAATAATAAAAAACAAAAGCTAGTTACCAAAGATTTTACTTCTCGAGTGATACAGCATGAACTAGATCATATTAATGGAATCTTATTTATTGATCACCTAAGTCGACTAAAAAGAGATGTTATTATTAGAAAAATGAAAAAATATAAAAAAGAAATAAATAAAAGTGATGAAAAATAAAAAAATAGTATTTTTTGGTACGCCGGATTTTAGCCTACCACCATTAAAAACTTTATACCTCGGTGGCTATGAGGTGGTAGGTGTTTATACACAAGAACCAAAAAAAAAATCAAGAGGAATGAAATCTAAAATAACACCTGTCCATGAATGGGCAAGTTCTCAGCTTTTACCTGTTTTTACTCCTAAATTAATTGACTCAAATAGTTTGGAAGAATTTAAATTATTAAAACCAGATATTGCAATACTCTTTGCATTTGGAAAAATTATTCCTCAAGCTTGGCTAGATGTACCTCTGTTTGGCTTTATCAATATTCATGCTTCTTTATTGCCAAAATGGAGAGGGGCGGCGCCTATTCAAAGATCAATAGAAAATAATGATTCTAAAACGGGAATTACTATTATGAAAATGAATAATAAACTTGATGAGGGGCCCATTTTAAAAACTAAAGAAATTAAAATAGATCCACTTATGAATGGAGAAGATTTAATTAATATTATAAGTGTGGAGTCTTGCTCGCTTTTATATGAAGTTTTAAAAAATTATTTTAAAGGAAAAATTTTTTTGACAGATCAAGATGCCGGTAAGGCTAGCTATGCTCATAAAATTAGCAAAGATGAGTGCAAGATTAATTGGTCAGAAACTAATCATATTATTAACCAAAAAATTAAAGCTTTTTATCCTTATCCTGCAATGTGGTTCAGTTTTGAGGGGAAGAGATATAAAATCTTAAAAGCTAAAATTACTGAAAAGACAGGAGAAATAGGAATAATTATTGATAATGAACTTACAATTGCTTGCGGTCAGGGCAGCATTCAAATTGATGAAATTCAAGTTGAGGGAAAATCAAAAATGAATTCTAAAGACTTCATTTTAGGTTATAAAAATTTCCAAATTGGAAAAAATATAAATGCCTAATTTCAAAATTCTAATTGAGTATGATGGGTTTAATTATAGTGGTTGGCAAAGTCAAATAAATGCAGTTTCTGTCCAAGGACAAATCGAAAAAGCCATACATGCATTCTCGGGAGAAAAAACCATAATTTATGGTGCGGGCAGGACTGATGCAGGCGTTCATGCATTGGCTCAATGTGCAAATTTTAAAATTAATAATAAAACAGATTTATATCAAATTCTTCATGGTATTAATTTCCATTTATCTAAAGAGAGTATTAAAATTATTGATGTAGAAAAAGTATCAGATGATTTTCATGCAAGGCATAACGCTCATCATAAAACATATTTATATAAGATATTAAATCGTCCAGTACCTTCAGCTATAGATTTTAGACATTCCCTTCACGTCAATAAAAAAATAAATTTGGCTTTAATGCAAAAAGGGGCAGAGACATTAATTGGAACGCATGATTTTTCAAGTTTTAGGGCAAGTGGATGTCAGGCAAAAACTCCAATTAAAACAGTTGATCAAATTCATATTACTACGAATGGAGATATGATAAGTTTAGAATTTGAAGCAAAGTCTTTTCTTTATCAGCAAATAAGAATTATGGTAGGTTGTTTAATCGATATAGGACTAGAAAAACAAAAATATGAATGGATTAATGAATTATTTAAAAAAAAAGATAGAAAATTATCTGGTCAAACAGCTCTACCTAAAGGTTTATTTTTAAAGAAAGTTTCATATTGAAGATATTAATAGCTACACAATGCTTCCCACCTAATATGGGGGGGATAGAACATGTTATGGGAAATATTGCTATCCAGGCTTCTAAGTTAAAGCATACAGTTTATGTAGTTTCAGATAAAAGTGATGACCCTTCAGATGAATTTGATGAAAAACATGAATATATCATTTTTAGATTTGGTCAAATCAAGTATTTTAGAAAGCTTAAAAAAGCTAATTATATTAATCATTTATTAGCAACAGACAATTTTGATCAAATCTATTTTGATAGTTGGAAATCTTTGGAGCATATCAATACTAAATATCAGTCTGAAAAATTTATTTGTTTAGTGCACGGTAATGAAATTCTTAAAGATAAAAATAGAGATAGAATAGTTAAAAATATCTCGAAATCTAATACTGTAATTTTCAATTCTCGCTCAACTCAATTATTATATAATAAAAAATTTGTAAATTCTAAAATTATAAAATCAAATATAATCTACCCTGCTTTTATTGATGAAATTAAAAAACCTGACATGAGTAAAAAAAAATATGATTTTTGTACCATAGCTCGTTTAGAAAAAAGAAAAGGACACGAGTTAATTCTACAGGCATTAAAAAAATTAAAAGATATTGATAATTTAGTATGCAGTTATGTAATTTTAGGACGAGGCGATGAGTTAAGCCAGCTTAAAAGCCAAGTAGTGAAATATTCATTGCAAAATCAGGTATTCTTTTTAGACGGATTAGATCGAAATCAAGTATTAGCAGATTCTAAAATTCATGTTATGCCTACATTTTTAGAAGGAAATAGCATTGAAGGTTTTGGTATTTCTAATGTTGAGGCTGCAGCATATGGCCTACCCTGTATCGTATCAACCAGTGGAGGAACTCCTGAGTCAATAGTTCAAAATCAAACAGGATTTATAGTAAAAGAAAAAAATGTAGACGATCTTTATAAGGCAATGAAAGATTTAATTATGAATAAAAATCAATATGAAAGATTTAGTTCTGAATCGTTAATATTTGCTAAAGGTTTCCTAAAAGAAAAAAAAATAATTGAGTATTTAAATAGTCTTTAATATCTCTTCATAACTTGTTTCTGAAAGTCCGGTTTCATCAATAATAATTTTTCTAATAATTAAATCATCTACTCTTATTACACATCTTTTGAACCTTAAACCCATTAAATTATGATTAAAATTTTTAAGCAATTTAGTCTCTTTAGCCAATTCACCATTACCATCCGAGAGAAAAATAATATTATTAGATTTTAAAGAAATAGACCACTGCTGCATTACATAGGGATCATTGACGCTAATACAGTAAATTTCATCAATATTTTTTTCTTTTTTCAAAATATCATAATTTTTTATAAAAGGAGGAAGATGTTTGTTATGACAAGTAGAAGTATAAGCTCCTGGTACACAAATCATTAGAACATTTTTATTTTTAAGATTTTGATGTAAGCTAAAATCATCAATTATCTTTTCTGAAGAGCTTCTTAAAAGTATATCCGGAAGGATATCTCCAACATCCATTAGTTAAAGAAATTTTCTAATGTTTTATAATAAATTTTTTCTGTTGTTCTTAGATCTTCAACAGATACACACTCGTCCACCTTATGAAGTGTTTTATTGATAGTACCAAATTCAAATACAGGACATATTCTTTGCATGAATCTCGCATCGGAAGTTCCGCCACCAGTATCTTGCTTTGCATCTATGCCCGTAACTTCTTTAATGGCATTAACGCAGTCTTTTGTGAATGGTGAATCAAAGCTATGAAAGGGTAGGCCTCTAAAAATTAAATTTGTTTTATGATTAAAACCATTGTCTTCACAAATTCTACTTACATTCTCTTTAATAAATTTTTCAATACTTTCCGCATTCCACAAATCATTAAAACGCATATCTGCAACCACTTTTAATCTTTCAGGTATTACATTTTTTGCCTTATTATTGAGTTCTATTTGAGTAAATTGAATACTGGACTTTTCAAAAAAATCATTCCCCTCATCTAATTTATAATTATCAAAAAAATCAATTATTTTAGAAACTCCATGCAAAGGATTTTTTGCTAACTGTGGATAAGCAGCATGCCCTTGCTTACCAATGACTTCAATATGAACATCAACAGCACCTTTACGCCCGACTTTAATTTGATCGCCTAAGATTTTCTCTGAAGATGATTCAGTGGCAATAGAACCATCAATTCTAATACCTTGAGCAGATATCCAATCAACTACTTTATCAACACCATTAATTGAATCAGCTTCTTCATCGCCGGTTATTATAAAACTAATAGTTCCATTAAAATCTTTATTATTTTTTATAAAATTAAAAACACTAATTATACTTGCAGCAGTACATCCCTTCATATCTTCAGAACCTCTTCCGTATAGATAACCATCTTTTATAATTGGGTTAAACGGATTCTCAGTCCAATCTTCTATGTTTCCAGGGGGCACAACATCTACATGACATGCAAAATTGAAATGTTTAGCATTTGAACCTGCATTAGACATTCCATAAGTAGCAAACAAATTAATTACTTCATAACTTCCATCGCCATTAAAATTTAATTGTTTTGTTTCAAAGCCATGTTCTTTAAATAACTTTATAAGAAAATCAAAAATATCTTGTTTTGCAGGCGTTATAGATTCAAAAGCTATAAGCTTTTTTGCCAGTTCGATTGTATCGTTCATTTTAATCTCTTAATAATTCGTTTACTGAAGTTTTTGATCTTGTTCTTTCATCAACAATTTTAACAATGACGGCACAATAAAGTGAAATATTTCCTTTTGATGAAGGCATACTGCCTGGAACTACTACAGAGTAGGGGGGCACTTTACCCATAAAAATTTCTCCAGTATCTCTATTAATAATTTTTGTTGATGCTCCTATAAAAACACCCATTGAAAGAACTGAACCTTCTCCAACTATAACTCCTTCAGCCACTTCTGAACGAGCGCCAATAAAACAATTATCTTCAATAATAACCGGATTTGCTTGAAGCGGTTCTAGCACTCCACCTATACCAGCACCACCAGATATATGACAATTTTTCCCAATCTGAGCACATGAGCCTACTGTAGACCATGTATCAATCATTGTCCCTTCGTCAACATAAGCTCCTAGATTTACAAAGCAGGGCATTAAAACCGCACTCTTAGCAATAAAAGCAGATCTTCTGACGATACAATTAGGAACAGCTCTAAATCCAGCACTTTTAAATTCAGACTCTCCCCAACCTTCAAATTTTGAGGGAACTTTATCCCACCAATAAGTATCGCTTGATCCAAATGAAGGACCACCTTTAATCAGACTCATATCTTTTGTTTTGAAACTTAGTAATATGGCTTTTTTAATCCATTGATTAACATGCCATTCGCCATTATTTTTTTCACAAACCCGAATAGAACCACTATCTAACTGATTTAATACAGAGTTGACGGCCTCTTGAGCTTTAGGATCCTCTAAAAAATTAATAGTATCCTTTTGATCCCAAAGATTTTCAATTATTTGTTGGTTACTCATATTTATCTTATTGTACTTTATTTAAAAAATTTTCCAATTGATCTGTTGTATGGTCAATGTATTTTTTTTCTTCCATTATTTTTTGTATATCACTTTGAATCTTTATATCTCTATTGAGATTATATTCTAAATTGTTCGTTATCCATACAGTGGTCCATCCAAGTTCATGAGGACACTTTAGATTGATATGTAAATCTTCAAACATTGCAGTTTCATTATTTGGGAGATTAAACTTTTTCTGAAATGCATCATAAATAGGCTTATGGGGTTTTGGCTGATAATCACTTTCCGAAATATCAAAGCAACCATCAAACACATCATTCATTTTTAATTTATCGAGAACCTTTTCAGCATGACCGTAGTTTGCATTTGTAAATATGTATTTCTTTCCTTTTAGATTTTTAATAGTTTTAGCAAGTCCTTCATTAGGAGAGACGACCTCATAATTAATTTGATGGACATAATCCAAATATTCATTGGGATCGATTTGATGTTCAGACATCAGTCCTCTTAACGTTGTTCCATATTTATGATAATATTTTGTTCTAAGGGTCTGAGCCGATCCTGAGTCTATTCCTAGTTTTTCTTCTATGAATTTACCCATCAGGATATGTACTTTATCAAATAGTCCGCACTCTGCTTTATATAGTGTGTTGTCGAGGTCAAAAACCCAGTTTTTAATATGATTCATCGGGATATAAACTAATTCTTCTTAGCTTAAAAAGAAAGAAAATAAATTTAAATCTGTAGTAGATTATAAATTACTTTTTGAACTTCAAATATACCTTCATTATTTTTGGAACTGATAGTAAAGTTTTCATAATAAGATTTTAATTTTTCAGTATCTGCAGAAGTTTCTTTCACTTTTTTATCTTTTTTTGTAAAAACAATTATAATTCTCTCTTTAATTGCAGTCATGTATTCTAACATTTCTAAATCTATATCTTTAACGCCGAGTGTATTATCAATAAGAATAAATAACTGCTTTAGGTTTGTTCTTGAAGTTAAGTAATTTGAAACGAGTTGTGAAATTTCACCTGCTTCTTTTTTAGAAACTTTAGCATAACCATAGCCCGGAAGATCAACTACCATTAACTTATCAGCGTGATTAAAAAAATTCACTTGTCTTGTTTTACCTGGCGTATTACTTGTCAGTGCGATTTTTTTAGCAAATAAAGCATTAATCAAACTAGATTTTCCTACATTAGATCTTCCTATAAATGCAATTTCAGGAAAAGCTATATTGGGGTATTGAGCTTTTTGAACGGCACTTAGTACAAAGTTAGTTGGCTGTTTAAAAAAACTAGCAACATTATTCATTAGCTTGTTTTATTTACTTGTCTTTGTATTACGTATTGCTGAGCCATTGAAAGAACATTATTTGTTGTCCAGTAAATAACTAATCCAGCAGCAAAACCGCCCAGGACAAAAGTAAAGACAAGAGGAAGGAACATAAATATTTTTGCTTGAACTTTATCAACTGGTTGAGGATTTAATTTCTGTTGAAGGAACATGGATAATCCCATTAATATTGGCCATACACCTATATTGATCATTAGAAGTATGCCTCCAATGATAGGTACAGCCCCAACATCATAATCAAATAACCCAAAAGCTGTCAATAATCCCAGTGGATCTGGTGCTGATAAATCATGAATCCATCCTATAAAAGGAGCGTGTCGCATTTCAATTGTTACAAACAGCACTTTATATAAAGCAAAGAAAACTGGAATTTGTAATAATATTGGAAGGCAACCGGCTATAGGATTAGCTTTCTCTTTTTTATAAAGAGCCATCATTTCTTTTTGTAATCCAGCCTTGTCGTCCCCGTATTGTTCTTTTAATCTTTTCATTTCAGGCGCTAATTTTTTCATTTTAGCCATTGACTTAAATGATTGTTGCGCAAGAGGAAAAAAACAAATTCTCATTAATAAAGTAAATAGCATAATTGCGTAACCGAAGTTCCCAACATACCCATAAATAAATTGTAATACGTTAAAAATAGGTTTTGTTAAAAAATAAAGCCAACCAAAATCAACGGAACGGTCAAATTCTTTAATCTCGTATTCTTCCATATATCCATCAATAACTTTTACAATTTTAGGACCTGCAAATAATTTAAAGTTGTGAGAAATCTGACTATTGCTAGCAACGCTAATTTTTGTGCCTACTATATTTGTTTGATAAGTATCTTGACCAAATTCATAACTATAAGTTTGTGTAATTTTTTCGTTTTGTAATGGAATAATGGCAGTTTGCCAATATTTATCAGTAATACCAATCCAGCCGCCTTCACTAGAAAATTTAATTTTTTGATCATCTCTCAAATCTTCGTAGCTATATTCTTTTAATACGCTATCTGTAATTGATATTGGGCCTTCGTGAAGAATAAAGAATTTTTGCATCTCTGGCTCTCCTTTTCTATTTGAAGAACCATAAGGGTAAGCCTCAAACATTAAGCCTGATTGATTAATAATCTTTTGCTCCACATTAAATAAATAATTTTCATCTAATGAAATAGACTTTTCAAATGTAATATTTTGATCACTTGTCCAAGATAAAGTGACAGAGTTTGTTCCATTGAGAGAATTTCTGTTTGCAGACCATATGGAATCCGAATTAGGAAAATTTATATTTTTGTCATTAGAAGCCCAGCCCGTATCAAGATAGTAGGCGTCTTCTGATCCAACAGGATTTAAAAAGCTAATTTTAGCAGAATTAATATCTAGAAATTCTCTATAATCTAAAAGGACCAAATCATCAATTATGGCACCTGTAAGATTTATAGAGCCTGCAATTTTTCCATTATTAAAAGAAATTCTTTCAGAATTTAATAAAACTTTTTCTTTATTTTCAAAATTTATAGTTGGGACTGAATTTGAAATAAGATCAACACCTGTATCGACATTTTTATTAGTAGTGGTGTTTTCAACCGGTGCTTCTGGAGGCATCAAGAATTGAAATCCAAAAATAATTGCCATTGATATTGCTATTGCTAAAAATAAATTTTTTTGATTTTCCATTTACTACTTTCTTTTTATAACAGGGTCATAGCCATGACTGCCTAGGGGGTTACATTTTAGAATTCTAATAATTGCTTTGAAGCTACCTTTAATAGGACCAAGAGTTTTAATTGCCTCTATAGCATATTCGCTGCAAGTAGGAAGGTGACGGCAGGTTTTAGGTAGCATTGGAGATATAAATAATTGATATGCTTTAATAAAAGATAAAAGAATAGCTATAATTATTTTATTTATGTGTCCCATTTGCTTTATTAAAGAATTTATCAATATCACTTTTTAAATCAATAAATGCTAGATCTAAAACATTTTTTTTTAAAATTAATACTAATTTGAGGTTTTTTGTTGATTTTAATACCAATGAAGCTCGAATTGCCTCACGAACTCTTCTTTTAGTATGGTTTCTTATGACTGCGTTTCCTACCCTTTTACTAACAACGATACCGTAAGTATTCTCTGAAATTTCTTCATCTACAAGAAAGTAACCATTAAAGCATCGCGATGGGTAAAATTTTCCGGATTTTTTAACTTTTTGAAATTCGGATGATTTATTTAGAGTGGGTAGTCTCAAAAATTAAGCAGAAAGTTTTGCTCTGCCTTTAGCTCTTCTTGCATTAATCACTCTTCTTCCGCCTACGGTTGACATTCTTGAGCGAAATCCATGGCGTCTTTTTCTGACTAATTGGCTTGGCTGATAAGTTCTTTTCATGATTTTGTACTTTCTTTAAAAAATAGTTTTTACATTTAACAATTATTGATATTAAGTCAACCAATATTATCAAATATGCTCATAATTAAAGATATAAAAAATTTAAAAGACTATATTAATCAATATAAGTCGGAAAATCAATCAATTGGACTAGTTCCTACTATGGGAGCTCTCCATGATGGTCATGGTGCATTAATTAAATCTTCAAAAGAACACAACCAAAAAACTATTGTTAGTATATTCATAAATCCTAAACAATTTAATAACAAAGAAGATCTCTCTACATACCCAATCAATAAAGGAAATGACTATGACTATGGAATTGCCAATAACGTAGACGTTATTTTTGAACCAAATGAAATTGAAATATATCCAGATAATTTTAAATCAACGAAGAATATTTTTTATAATAATATTTTATGTGATGTTCATAGACCTCATCATTTTGATGGAGTAATTACAATAGTTAGTGAATTGCTGAAGATAGTCTCTCCAAATAAAATTTATTTTGGATTAAAAGATTATCAACAGTTTAAAATAATAGAAAAATTAATTGAAAAAGAATTTTCTCAAATAGAAATTTATGGTATTGAGACTTATAGAGATGAAAATGGTTTAGCTCTTTCCTCGAGAAATAAACTAATTAATCAGCCCAATAAAGAAATTTATAAAAATTTTATAAATTCTATCAATGAATTTGTTTTATCTTTGAACCCTGATACTAAAATTAAAGATGCAAACGAATTAGTAGAAAAATTTCTTCAAGAAAATTCTTACGAAATAAAAAAGTTTGAATATCATGAGTTTCGATCTTTAGAAGCTTTATCTCTAGAAGGCCAAATTAAAAACTCAAGATTATTTCTGGCTTTTTACATTCATGCCACAAGATTAATTGATAATATTAAAATTTAATTTAAAAACATTTGGTCGCACTAATAAATATTTTTTAATATTTAAAAAATTATTTTTTATTTTTTATGCTTTAAAATAAGCTTAGTAAGTCAATAACTTGGTATAATTAATACAATATACCAAATTTTTTTTTTCGTATTTTTTTAATAAAGTTCTATTAAAATTTAAATGATGAATAACATAAAGGAGATTTTTTAAATGAGAAACTTTACCCTGAAATTAAGCAAGTCATATAACTTTGAAATTAAAGTTGAGGCTAATTCTATTCAAGAAGCAAAAAAAATTGTTCAAGATGCGCCTTTAGAAAAAGTTATAACTGGTTGTAATTTTGATGAACCACAGCTCGTCATTAATGATATTGTTTGTAATGACCTGGACCCTAGATTTTATACGGATGATAATAAGTTAAGATAATTTTTTTTGGCGGTCCTGTAAGGATTCGAACCCTAAACGTCTGATCCGTAGTCAGAAGTGATATCCATTTCACCACAGAACCCCTTGAAAAACTTATCGTTTTTGTCACTAAAAATCATCAAAATAAAACTATACGAAAAACTATACGAAAAATGAGTTTTAGAAAACAATCTAGACTTTTATATAAGTCTTAAAAATACTAATATTAATCATGAAAACTCTTCTCACATTCTTCTTTCTATTTCTATCTACTTCAGTTTTTGCCGATAGTTGCGTGAGTGGTGATTGCGTCAATGGTTATGGTACTTACGTTTGGGATAGTGGAGATAAATACGTTGGAGAACACAAAAATGGTCTAGGTAATGGACAAGGTACTACTGTCTTCGCCAGTGGAGATAAGTATGTTGGAGAATATAAAAACGATCTCAGAGAAGGACTAGGAACTTTTACCTATGCCAGTGGAGACAAATATGTTGGAGAATTGAAAAATAATGTACTTGAAGGACTAGGAACTTATACCTTTGCCAATGGAGATAAATACGTTGGAGAACATAAAAATAATGTCAGAGATGGACAAGGAACTTATACCTTTGGACCAGGAGAATGGGAGGGAGACATATATGTTGGAGAATTTAAAAACAACGTCTATGAAGGACAAGGAACTTTTACTTATGCCGATGGGACTACTGAATCAGGCATCTGGAAAAATAATGAATTTATAACTCCAAATTAAAAATAAATATTCTTCACATTCATTTCATCTAAAGATTTTCTCATTATAAAACTACACGAAAACTACACGAAAGATTTTAACGCAAAAATCTTGATAGTATTAAGGTTTATCGACTACCACTCTGATCCGTAGTCAGAAGTGATATCCATTTCACCACAGAACCGTAATGATATACTTATCTTTTTAGACGATAAAAATCATCAAAATAAAAGTATACTTTGTATTAAATAATGCTTTGGACTGTTTTAATATTTGTAGCCGTAATCATGTCTTTCTATCTGGGAATAAAATTAGCCATAGATAAGAAAGCTTACATGAAAGAAAGAATATTTGGAGTAGTTATAATAATTTTTATAATTTGCTGTATCTTATATTTAATTAATTAAGTTACATTGGCTTCGAAATTATCTCTAGCTATCTTAAGAGGTGCTAATTCTATAATAAATCATCTTCAAACCAGTGTTGAGTGCTGATTTATTGAGGACGGCTTAATTTACTCACTCACCTTTAATTACTGATTTAGTTTTATTGTAACTTGAAGATACATTTTTTTTAATTACATCAACACCATCAAGTAATGAATCATATCCGGTTGATAAAGTTTCATTAACAGTAGAGCATCCAGTAAATAAAAATAAACTAGTAATTAAAATCATAAGAAATTTTTTATTATATTTCATGTGTTGATTATTATTAATTCTTTAAAAATGTCAAACATGTTGACCTGAAACGTATCCTGAAGACCAAGCCCATTGAAAGTTATATCCTCCAAGATGGCCTGTGACGTCCACTACCTCTCCTATGAAATATAAACCTTCATTGTTATTAGACATCATTGTTTTAGAAGATAATTCTTTCGTATCGACACCCCCTAAAGTCACCTCTGCAGTTCTATAACCCTCAGTTCCAATGGGATTTATTTTCCATTGATTAATCGACTTACTAACTATTTCAATTATTTTTTTACTTAAATCTGCAATTCTTCCTGAAACTTTTAAATCCTCGCAAAGACTTAAAGCTAAACGTTTTGGGATAAATTCAGAAATTATAGATGTAACGTCTTGTTTTGGATTCGATAACTTTCTTTCTTCTAATAACATATGAATATCTTTTGTAGGAGCTAAATTAATTTGAATATCTTTCCCTAATTTCCAGTAAGAGGATATTTGAAGGATGGATGGCCCACTTAAACCACGATGCGTAAATAGCATCCCTTCTTCAAAAGACTTTTTTTGAAATGAAACTACAGCCTCTAAAGATAAGCCTGCTAAATTCTTACATTTATTTAATAATAAATCCTGAAATGTTAAGGGAACTAAGCCTGGCTCTTGCTCAATAACATTAATATGAAATTGTTTTGCAATTTTATAACCAAAATCAGTGGCGCCAATTTTAGGAATTGAGAGTCCTCCCGTTGCAATGACAAGCGACTCACATAAGTATTCCCTTGCTTCTGATTTGATATGATATTTATCATCAATTTTACTAACTGCCAAAACAGGAGTCTCATTTTTTAAAATAACATTTGAAATTTTGCATTCATGAAGGAGCATATCAATAATTTGTTTTGAGCTTTCATCGCAAAATAATTGTCCTAATTTTTTTTCATGAAACTTAATATGATGCCTGTTAATTAAACCGATAAAATCATTTTGTGTATATTGTTTTAAAGCGGATATGCAAAAATTAGGATTTGAGGATATGAATTTATTGGGATTGGAATTTATGTTAGTGAAATTACATCTCCCCCCTCCAGATATTCGAATCTTTTCACCAATTCTTTTTGCGTGATCAACTAGTAAAACTTTTCTTCCTCTTTTACCCGCTTCAATGGCACACATCATTCCGGCAGCTCCTGCTCCAATAATGACAACATCAAATTTTTCAATCATCGTTAACTTTGAATATTTTTTAAAAAAGACCTAATAGCCTTCAATGATAATGAGATTACTAGAAGCTGATTTTGATCTAATTTTTAAAGCTTCTTGATAATCGGGAGAATAATACCATTCATTAGCCTTACTAACGCTTTCAAACTCTACGAGAACATTTCTCTTGTATTCCCAATTACCTTCCAGAGCATCAAAGTCCCCACCTCGAAAGAGATATTTTCCCCCGAATTTAGATATAATTTTTTCACTTAGTTGAGGGTATTCTTTGAAAATTTCTGGATCTTTGACGTCTACTTGAAGTAAAACATAACCTTTTTTCATCATATTCGACCAAATCTATACTTTTCTCACAGAGTTATCCACATATATGTAAATCTAACATATAACTTTCTATATTTTTTAATTATAAATTGATGTAAGTGGACTCGAAAAGTATTGATTTTTATATATTTCTAATAGATTCAAGCGATACTTAAAGTGATCTCTGTAAAATATTGTCTATTTTTAACAAAATAAGATGCTAGATTTCAAAGTTATGCACAAGCTAAAAAATATGCTTAAAATAATTTTAATATTCTATATTTTGCAGTCTTTTTTAATCAATAAAATATATGCAGATCACCTTAAAGTGATTTTTAATGTTAATAAGTCATACCAGGCAGAAATCATTATTGAAGGTTACGACCGCAAATATCTTTTTGAAAGCAGAAATGCCCCATTATTCATAATTAATAAAAAGCTCGACGATACAGATAAGCCTATTAGCATTAAATCTATCCCCCACATATACATAGGCCTCTTTGCATTTATTGATGTCAATGGAGATAAAAAATTTAGCTTAGACTTTAAGGGTAATCCATCTGAGCCTTATGGATTTTCATTAAATCCAAAAAAAAATTATCAAGATATTAGATATGAAGATTTGGTGTTTGATACCAGTGTCACCAAAGAGATTTTAGAAATTAATATTAACTTAGATGACAACTAAAGCTTAATTAAATTAAGGATTTCTTTTACGGCATTATTCACACTTATTTTGTCTGTCTTGATAACTAAGTCTGGTTGAAGAGGCTCTTCATAAGGACTAGATATTCCTGTGAAATTTGGAATTTGTCCTGCTCTTGCTTTTTTATATAGGCCTTTCGGGTCACGTTTTTCCGCAACCTTTAAAGGAGTTGAAATAAAAATTTCTTTAAATTCATCTTTTTGAAATAGTGAACGAGCCATCTGACGTTCTATCCTGAAAGGAGAGATAAATGAAGCAATCACAATCATTCCTGCATCCAGCATGAGTTTTGCTACTTCAGCAACTCTTCGAATATTTTCAACTCTATCTTTATCTGTAAATCCTAAATCTTTATTTAATCCATGTCTTATGTTATCTCCATCTAGAACATAAGTTTTATTACCTTTGTGGTAGAGGTCTTGTTCTAAAGCATTAGCAATTGTAGATTTACCAGATCCCGAAATTCCTGTTAACCAAATCACCATACCTTTATGACCGTTTAATTTTTCTCTTAGTTTTTTATTAATGGTTAAATTTTGTAAATGAATATTTTGAGATCGTCTTAATGCAAAATTAATCATTGAGCAACCAACAGTTTCGTTGGTGATTGGATCAATTAAAATCATTGAACCTAATTGCTTATCTTCTAAGTAGTTTTTAAATGGAACAGCTTTACTGAATGATACGGTACATTCGCTAACACTATTGAGTGGCAGTTCTTTTCCGGAATTACTTTCTAGTGTATTGACATCATAAATTTTTTTTATTTCTAAAATCTTAATTGATACTCTCTGGGTATTAATTTTTCCTACATACGTTCTTCCGGTAAGACAAGGGTTCTCCGACATCCAGATCATATTGACATTAAATTGATCAGCACACTCAAGTGGTTTTTTACTATCACAAATTATATCGCCTCTTGAGATGTCTATCTCTTTATCAAGAGTAATCGTAATACTATTGCCTTTAAATGCTTTTTTTAGCTTATCTTTATATAAAATAATCTCTTTAACTTTTGCTTTTTTATTGGAAGGAAGAACTACTATTTCATTTCCGGGTTTTAGTATTCCTGAACATATAGTACCGCTATAACCTCTAAAATTTAAATTAGGCCTATTCACCCATTGGACAGGCATAACAAATCCATTCCCTTTAATTTGTTTTACGTCAATATTTTCTAAATAACTAAATAGAGTAGAAGATTTATACCACTTCATTTTAGAAGATTTATTATAGATATTATCTCCCTTTAATGCTGACATAGGAATGACTTTAATGGATTCAAAATTAAGTTTTTTTGAAAATTTTTTATACTCTTCTGCAATTTCTTTAAATTTATCTTCTTTGTATTCAACTAAATCCATTTTATTGATAGCAATTACTACATGCTTAATTCCTAATAATGAAACAATAAAAGAATGTCGTTTTGTTTGGGTTGCAACACCATGGCGAGCATCTATTAAAATAATGGCTAAGTCGGCAGTGGATGCACCAGTTGTCATGTTTCTTGTGTACTGTTCATGACCCGGTGTATCAGCTACAATAAATTTTCTTTTGCTGCTTGAAAAAAACCGATATGCAACATCTATGGTAATTCCTTGTTCTCTTTCCGCACTTAATCCATCTACAAGTAAAGCAAAGTCTATTTGCTCACCTTGAGTCCCATGTAAATTTGAATCTTTTTTTAGTGTAGCTATCTGATCATCAAAAATCATTTGAGATTCATAGAGCATTCGTCCAATTAATGTGCTCTTACCATCATCAACACTGCCACACGTTATAAATCTTAGTAAACTAAGATTAGACTGACTCTTAAGATAATCATTAATTTTTTTATTAGTTTTAGGCATTAAAAATAACCTTCAAGTTTCTTTTTTTCCATTGAGCTAGAAGAATCATTATCAATAGCTCTACCTTCTCTTTCTGAGGTTTTAGATTTAAGGAGTTCTAAGACAATAGATTCTAGAGTATCTGCATCTGACTCAATGGCACCTGTTAGAGGATAGCAACCTAAAGTTCTAAATCTAATTTTTTTTAAAAGTATTTTTTCTTCTTTTTTAATTTCAAGCCTGTCGTCATCCACCATAATAAGCATGCCATTGCGTTCAATAACAGGCCTAGTTTTTGCATAATACAATGGAACAATTGGTATATTTTCTTGGTAAATATATTGCCAAATATCCAGTTCTGTCCAATTAGATAAAGGAAATACCCTAATGCTTTCAGTCTTATTTAAATCTGTATTATAGAGATTCCAGAGTTCTGGCCTTTGATTTTTAGGATCCCATTGATGGCTTGGAGTTCTAAATGAAAAAATTCTTTCTTTAGACCTGGATTTTTCTTCATCTCTTCGTGCTCCTCCAAATGCCACATCAAATTGATATTTATCCATAGCCTGTTTTAGACCTTGTGTCTTCATGATATCCGTATGGACAGAAGAACCATTGGTTAAAGGGTTTATGTTTTTTTTAATACCATCAGGATTGATATGTGTGATTAATTTCATTCCCATCTGTTTTACAATTTCTTTTCTAAAGGAATACATTTCTTGAAATTTCCATCTAGTATCAACATGCATTAAAGGAAAGGGTGGCGGACTAGGGTAGAAAGCTTTTTTTGCTAAGTGAAGCATCACAGAACTATCTTTGCCAATTGAATAAAGCATAACTGGATTTTCGGCTTCGCTGACAACCTCCCTCATAATTTGAATACTCTCCGATTCAAGATCATTCAAATAAGAATTATTAGCGATCTGTTTTTTTGAAAATTTTATTTCATTTTGCAAAGGAGTATTAGTATAAAAAAGATATATAGGAATATGGCAAACCATTTTTGATTTAAAATTAATATCAAAGCTTTTAAATTTTTCTGTAATTAAAAAAAATTTTTCAATAATTGGTTCATCGGGAATACATATAAAGTTTTTCTTTATTCTTGAAGAAAGAGCCTCTAACCCTTTTAAAATTTCATCCTGACTGTTAGAAGATATTAAAACCCATCTTTTTCCACCTCTTCTGTCGTTAGCAAATAAAATATACTGCTTATCAATTTTATGAATTTGAATAAATAAGATTAACGATCTTTTATCTTCATACTGTTTTAATGTACGTTTAAAAAATTGTAATTTAATTTTACCTAAATTATTATTTATATAATCTTCATATTTAATAGTAGGAGGAAAAAATTTATTTTTTTCAATCCAGCGTTCATAGCTTCGCTTAGTATTGAAATATTTTTTATTACTTAATAATTCAAAGTGAGTTTCGCTATCCCAAGCAATTTTCCTACTTGATTTATTGGTTGAGTAAAATAGTGAATTATTAATAGGTTTTATCATAATGTCGTGTTTTGAATAAAATAGTATTTTAATTTAAATTGTATATAGTCATTTATATATATATGAATATAAATGACAATAATAGCAAATTACGACAAAATATATATTTTACGGCTTTAATTGATATTGTTAGGGAAGCTGGATCAGTAATACTTAATTTCTACAATAACCAAGAACCTAATATTACATATAAAACGGATCAATCTCCTTTAACTGAGGCCGATTTAATGTCTCACAAGGTCATATCTAGCCAATTATCTTCTATAAGTCAGATACCAATTATTTCTGAAGAGTCAGAGAATATCTATACAAAATCAGAAATTTATTGGTTGATAGATCCATTAGATGGAACCAAAGAGTTTATTAGTAAGAATGGAGAATTTACTGTCAATATTGCTCTTATCGAAAACCACTTCCCTTTAATTGGAATTGTTTTTCATCCTGTTAGTGGTATTGCCTATATTGGTGGAAAAAACTTAGGTGCAATTAAAATAGAAGAAACTAATGAACATAAAGATATTTTTGTTTCTGGCGCCCATTCTCCTATTAGAGTCGTAGCTAGCAGAAGTCATTTAAATGAAAGTACTAAAAATTTTATTGAAGAATTAGGTTCGGTTAAAACTATTCATTCAGGAAGTTCTTTAAAACTTTGTTTAGTTGCCGAAGGTTTAGCTGATATTTATCCAAGATTAGCTCCGACCTCAGAATGGGATACTGCAGCTGCGCAAGCTGTTGTCGAGGGTGCAGGCGGATCGGTCCTCACTTTAGATGGCTCTAGAGTTAAATACCAAAAAGAAAATATTTTAAATCCTGATTTTATTGTCAGAGGAGCTAATAAGCTTAGCGTTTAATTATGATTTTTTTGACGGGTTCTTACTTCGATATGTTTTTTCTAAATTAACCTCATCTACTTCGGTATAAATTTCAGTTGTAGATAAGGATGAATGCCCAAGTAATTCTTGAATTGTTCTTAGGTCACCGCCATGTTTTAATATATGAGTTGCAAAGCTATGCCGAAGTGCATGAGGTGTGGACGTCTTAGGTAATCCTAAATTAATTCTTGCATTTTTTAAGTCGCGTTGAAAAGTTCTTGCTTGCATAGGAGCGCCCCTATCACCAATAAAAATAGATTGATGAGTATTTATTTTATAAGGCAGGTAATTCAAATAATCTTTGACCGCATCCTGAACCACTTCTAATACTGGAATCATTCTTTCCTTCCCCCCCTTACCCATAATAGTTAAAGAAGATAAATCTCTAGTGTGATTTATTGTTAACGAAAGAGCTTCATTAATTCTGAGTCCACAGCCATATAATAAAAAAAATATGGCCTTATTTCTCTTTTTAATCCAATTTTTTTTTGTAACACCTTCTAGCTCTGTTAGCAGTATATCCACTTGATCTTCATGAATGGACTTAGGAAGTGATTTAGGAATCTTTGGACTTTTAAGAAGTATAATTTGGCCAAATGGTCTGTCGTAAGAATCTGACTTAGTTTTCATGTATTTGAGGAAATTCTTTAAAGAGCTAATGGCTCTTCTTCTAGATCTAGCCGAAAGAGGCTTTTTATAAACATTTATATAATTTCTCTCCAAGGTTAAGTCTGACAACCAAGACCTTAGGGTTTTTAGATCTAAGTCTATAATATCTTTATTTGCTATATTTGTTGCATAGTGCTGATTAAGAAAAACTAAAAAATCAACAAGATCATAAGAGTAGGAATTATAAGTATTTTGAGAGAAGCCTTTGATATCCTTTAAGTAAGTCACCCAATCTTTAAACTCTTTAATTAAAGATTGATCAATTTGCTTGCTTTCTAGTAAGTCTAAAAAGTTCATATCATGATATTATAAATGAGAATCTCTATTTAAGAACATGTATTATTTTAAAGTTATCCCCTTTGGTCTTATGGATCGACCCTTACTATATAAATATTCTGAAAAAATCAGATCGGGCACAATAGTAGATATTTCTATAAGAAATAAAAAATCGATTGGAGTTGTTTTATCTGAAGTGATTGCTTCAGAAATTACTTTTGATAAAAAAAAAATTTTAACTATTACAGAGCTTAACTCATATATATTTAAATCTAGTCATTTAGATTTTATTGAATATTTATCAAAGCATTATTTTATAGATTTAGGAATGTCATTTAAGTTATCTATTGGATCAGAATTAAATTTGAAAAAAAAAATCAAGAATTATCTTTCATTTCAAGATAAAATTTATGAAAATAAAAAAAATTTAATTCACGAGAATAATATTTCGAATAAAGACTTTTTAAATTACCAAAATGAAAATAAAATCAAAGAGACTAATTTAGGATTTCAATTTAATGGTAAGGCAGATAGCATTCTTTTAAATAATGAGCAGGAAAAAATTTTTCAAGAAATTAGCAGAGATAATTTATCAAAGTACTCATGCCATTTAATCGATGGTGTAACAGGATCCGGTAAGACGGAATTATATTTTAAATTTATTTTTAAAGCTTTGATTGACCGGAAACAAATTTTAGTTTTATTACCAGAAATTGCTTTGACTGAAGATTGGTCTGATCGATTTTATAAATATTTTGGATGTAAGCCCTATGTTTGGCATTCAAAACAAACAGTAAATCAAAAATCTAAAGTATTAAGATCTTTATTAACGGGCGAGCCTTGTGTTGTAGTTGGAGCTAGATCTTCTGTCTTACTTCCCTTTCATAATTTAAAATTAATAATTTGCGATGAAGAACACGACAGTTCTTATAAGCAGGACGATGGTCCTAAATATCATGCTAGAGATATGTCGATTTTAAAAGCAAGTAAGGAAAAAGCGATGTGTCTTCTGGTAAGTGCTTCAGCATCCTTAGAAACTTTATATAACGTAAAGAAAGACAAAATTAAGCAACATCATTTAAACTCTCAATTTTTTAAAACCTCTCTACCTAAAATACAGCTTATCGATATGAACCTAAGTAAACCTAGTTCAACTTCTTGGATCTCTAAAGAAATGTTTGAAAAAACAAGCCTCGTTTTAAAAAATAAAGGTCAAGTTCTTTTTTTTCTAAATAGGAGAGGTTATGCACCAACTAAAATGTGCGCCCATTGTCATGCTACTGTTCAGTGCAAGAATTGCTCAACAAATTTAGTATATCACAAATCATTAAATAAATTAATTTGTCATCACTGTGCTAGTATGTATGAAAACAATCAGTCGTGCCTTCAATGTTCCAGCGCTAAATTTATCTCACTTGGTATTGGCTTAGAAAGACTTCAAGAGGAAGTTATGAGGCTTTTTTCTGGGAGTAAAGTTCAGATTTTTTCTAGCGACACTCTGAGAAATAAAAATAATAAAAAAATATTTTTTGATGAAGTTCACAATAATAAAACAAAAATTCTTATAGGCTCACAAATAATTGGCAAATCTTTTCATTTTCCAAATCTAAAATTAGTTAATATTATTGATGGTGACTCGACTTTACATAGTCCTGATTTCAGAGCTTTAGAAAAAACCTACCAATTATTTCAGCAAGTTGCAGGAAGGTCTGGAAGAGAGGGAGCTCAAGGTGATGTTTTAATTCAAACCTATAATGTCAAGCATCCCTTATTCCAAAGTCTCATAAAGCAAGATCGAAATCAATTTATTGATACAGAATTAGAGAGAAGAGAGTCCTCTCATCTGCCTCCTTATTTTAAAATAGGAGTATTAAATATACTTCATAAAAGCCAATCTGACTTAAGGGAAATAACTTTAGAAATTACAGAAAAATCCCAAAAGTTAAAAATTCAAATTTACGGACCCACTCCAGCTCTGATTCCTTACAAAAAATCTCACTTCCACCAAATATTATTTTTGAAAGAAAGATCTTATGGAGAACTTGAGCGAAAAATTAGATTACTTAAGTCTTTAATAAACCCTAAAAATCAACGTTTTTTAAGCATTGATATAGATCCAATTAATATCTCCTGATGCGTCATTTGTTAAGTCTTTAAACAACGCTCAATATGATAAAAAATCCTTCTATTTAAGGAAAAAATGAGCAATAAAATTATAGCCCAAAGATATGCAATAGCACTTTTTAGCACTGTTCAAAATGATGATTTAGATTCACTCTTTGCCGACACTAAAGAACTTTTAAGTACGATTCACTCAAGTGAAGATTTAATGAGTATCTTAAAATCCCCTATCACTAAGGGAGAGCATAAATTAAGTATAATTTCTTCTTTAACTAAAGAAATGCAGTCTAGTAAAATATTAAAAGGTTTATTAGATACGCTATACAAAAATAAGAGACTCTCTATTTTAACTTTAGTCCTTTCCAGTTTTGGTGAAGTTTTACTTTCAAAGCGAGGGTATCAATCAGCAAATGTGACTACTGCGAGTGACGTAGATGAAGAGACAAAAAAAAATATTTCAGACTTACTCAATTCTCAATATGGATCAAAAATCAATATTGAATTTAATACTAATCATTCTTTACTTGGAGGTATGACCGTTGTGGTTGGATCAAAGATGATTGACTTAAGTGTGCGAAGCCAAGTTTCAAAATTTACAAATAACGTGAAAGGAGACATTTAATGTCGATTAAAGCATCTGAAATCTCTTCCATTATAAGAGATCAAATAAAAGACTTTGATAGTAAGGCTGATATATCTGAAGTAGGAACAGTTTTAAAAGTTGGTGACGGTGTTGCCCAAGTTTATGGACTAGACAACGTTCAAGCTGGTGAGATGGTAGAATTTGCCGGAGGCATCAAAGGTATGGCCCTAAACCTTCAAGAAGATAATGTAGGTATTGTTCTTTTCGGAGATGATAGAGATATCAAAGAAGGTGATATTGTTAAAAGAACAAAAAGTATTGTTGAGGTTCCTGTAGGTAAAGGTTTACTTGGTCGAGTAGTTGATGGACTAGGAAATCCAATTGACGGAAAAGGTCCAATACAGAGTAGTGAATCAAGAAGAATAGAAGTGAAGGCTCCTGGAATTATCCCTAGACAAAGCGTTAATGAGCCTATGCAAACTGGCTTAAAAGCTCTTGATGCTTTAGTTCCTGTTGGTCGTGGACAAAGAGAATTAATTATTGGAGATCGTCAGACTGGTAAAACGGCTGTAGCGATTGATGCCATTATAAATCAAAAAGAAATTAATAAATCAGAAGATGAATCCAAAAAACTCTACTGTATATATGTTGCTATTGGTCAAAAAAGATCAACAGTTGCTCAGGTTGTAAAAACTTTAGAGGAAAATGGTGCTCTTGAGTACACTATTGTAGTTGCGGCGACAGCATCAGACCCAGCTCCTTTACAATTTTTAGCTCCATATACCGGTTGTTCGATGGGAGAATTTTTTAGAGATAATGGTATGCACGGCCTAATAGTTTATGACGACTTATCTAAACAGGCAGTAGCTTATCGACAAATGTCATTACTTTTAAGGCGTCCACCAGGAAGAGAAGCTTTTCCAGGGGATGTTTTTTATTTACATTCACGTCTATTAGAAAGAGCTTGCAAATTAAATGAAGCTAATGGCGGAGGTAGTTTAACTGCACTTCCAGTTATTGAAACACAAGGTGGAGATGTTTCTGCATTTATTCCCACTAATGTGATTTCAATTACCGATGGACAAATATTTTTGGAAACAGAATTATTTTTCTCAGGTATCAGACCAGCTATTAATGTTGGTTTGTCAGTTAGTCGAGTAGGTTCAGCAGCTCAAACAAAAGCTATGAAAAAAGTTGCAGGAAAAATTAAGCTTGAATTAGCGCAGTATCGTGAGATGGCAGCTTTTTCTCAGTTTGCTTCAGATCTTGATGCATCCACTAAGCAACTTCTAGCAAGAGGCGAGCGACTTACAGAATTACTTAAACAGGATCAATATGTTCCTATGACAGTTGCCGATCAGGTTTTAAGTTTATATTCTGGAGTAAGAGGCTTTCTTGACAAAATTGAAACTTCAAAGATTACTGATTTTCAACAGAAGTTTTTAGAAAGCTTTAAAGCTAAACACTCTGATATCTTTAATGAGATTAACACTACAGGTAATTTTACGGATGATTCAGATAAAAAAATAGGGGAGTTTTTAAAAGACTTTTGTCAAAACTTTAGCTAATGCCCAATCTTAAAGATCTTAAAACCAGAATTGCTAGTGTTAAATCAACTAGAAAGATAACCTCTGCTATGAAAATGGTAGCTGCAAGTAAATTGCGAAGAGCTCAAGAACTTGCGGAATCTTCAAGATTCTACTCAGAGAGTTTAAGTTTTATTCTCTCCTCGCTGGTTGGAGGATCTAAAGAGAGCTCAGGATTACCAGAAGTATTGGTTGGTCGACAAAATCCCAAAGTGGCTTTACTGATTATTAATTCATCTGATAGAGGCCTTTGTGGCGGTTTTAATTCTAGTTTGTTTAGAAGCGCGGTCAGGTGGGTTGAAGATAAAAAATCTAAAGGTATAGAGGTTAAGTTGATGCCAATAGGCAAAAAAGCAAGTGCTTTTTATAAGAGGGGAGATCTAGAAATTTTAGAAAAATTTGAAGATCTTAATACGAACGATAGGCAGTTAGAGGTATCAGAGCAGGTGAAGAATAAGATTACTAAATTATTTGAATCTAATGCAATTGATGAAGTAACTATTTTATATAATAAATTTATCTCAGCTATTGCGCAAGAGCCTACATATAAATCTTTAATCCCTCTTGAACAATCAGACTCTCAGGAAAGTTCCGATGAAGAAAATACTTCCTCATTTGAGTTTGAGCCAGATAAGAATGAATTATTAGAGTATTTAATACCAAGAAACTTTTTAACGCAAGTTTATGGCAGTATCCTTGAAAGTTCAGCAGCAGAACATGCGGCTAGAATGACCTCTATGGATAATGCTACAAGAAATGCCGGTGATATGATTGACGGACTTACAATGAAGTATAATCGTACTCGTCAGGCAGTAATAACAAAAGAACTTATCGAAATTATTTCAGGCGCAGAGGCTGTATAGGAAAGGAGCATATAATGGCAAGTAATAAAGCAGGTAAAATAACTCAAGTATTAGGGGCTGTAGTAGACGTATCATTTGAAGGGGAACTTCCTTCTATTATGAATGCATTAATAACAAAAATAGGTGACCAGGAAGTTGTATTAGAAGTAGCTCAACATCTTGGAGAAAATACCGTTCGTACAATTGCTATGGATGCAACTGAAGGTATGCAAAGAGGACAAGAAGTTTTTGATCAAGGTAATCCCATTTCAGTTCCGGTTGGACCTGAAACATTAGGACGTATTATGAATGTTATTGGCGAGCCAATTGATGACAGAGGTCCTATTCAAACTAAGAAAAAACTTCCTATTCATAGAGCAGCTCCAGATTTTGTTGATCAATCAACTGAAACTGAAATTCTTGTAACGGGTATTAAGGTTGTTGATCTTTTAGCGCCTTACGCCAAAGGCGGAAAAATTGGCCTATTTGGTGGTGCTGGTGTTGGAAAAACAGTTCTTATCATGGAATTAATTAATAATGTAGCAAAAGCTCATGGTGGTTATTCTGTATTTGCCGGTGTTGGCGAAAGAACAAGAGAAGGTAATGATCTTTATCATGAGATGATAGAATCAGGCGTTATTGACGTAAATGGAGATAAATCAAAAGTTGCTCTAGTGTATGGTCAGATGAATGAACCGCCTGGCGCTCGTGCAAGAGTTGCCCTTTCAGGTCTAACCCAAGCTGAATATTTTAGAGATGAAGAAAATCAAGATGTTTTATTCTTCGTGGATAATATTTTCAGATTTACTCAAGCAGGATCAGAAATTTCAGCTCTACTGGGCCGTATTCCTTCGGCTGTGGGTTATCAACCAACACTTGCTACTGATATGGGAGCTCTTCAAGAAAGAATTACAACAACTAACAAAGGATCTATCACTTCAGTTCAGGCTATTTATGTTCCTGCTGATGACTTAACAGATCCGGCACCAGCAACATCATTTGCTCACTTAGATGCCACTACTGTTTTAAATCGTTCAATTGCTGAACTTGGTATTTATCCCGCTGTGGATCCTTTAGATTCTACATCTAGAATTTTAGAACCAAGAACCCTAGGTGATAGACATTATAAAGTAGCAAGAGATGTTCAAAAAACACTTCAAACTTATAAGAGTCTTCAAGATATTATTGCTATCTTGGGAATGGATGAATTATCAGAAGAAGATAAACTTGTTGTATCAAGAGCTAGAAAAATTCAAAAGTTTTTAAGTCAGCCATTCCATGTTGCTGAAGTTTTTACTGGTTCTCCAGGAAAATTTGTTTCACTAGAAGACACGATTAAAGGTTTTGAAGGTTTGGTAAATGGTGATTATGACGATATTACCGAAAATGCTTTTTATATGGTAGGAACCATTGAGGAAGCGTTAGAAAAATCTAAAAAAATGGAAGAGGATGCAGCTTAATAAATCTTATGATTGAATTAAAAGTAGTATCTCCTAAAAAAGTAATCTTCCAAAAAGAGATTGAAATGGCTGTTTTACCAGGAACAGAGGGTGATTTTGCAGCAATGCAAGATCACTCACCATTTATTAGCTCTCTTAGGCCTGGCCAAATGGCTATCATGTCTAACAATAAAACTGAGGAAAGTTTTTTTGTATCAGGTGGTCTTGTTATGCTTAAAGGTAAAGTCTGTGAAGTTCTAGTTGATCAGATTGAATCTTTAAAAGATTTAAACAAAGATAATTATAAACAAACTAAAACCTATCAAGAACTAGAAGGCAATGAAACAGTTCTCAAAACTTTTGAACAAGTCGTTAATAGCCCCTCTTATAAATAACTCTTCTTACAGAAACTCTTTAAACTCTGACAATAATTTTTCATAAATTTCTTTTTTAAAAGGAACAATATTATTAATTAGAAAATTTTTATTAACCCATTTATATTCAGAAAATTCCGCATTTTTTGTATTAACATTTATGTGTTTATCATTGCCTGAAAATTCAAAAAGAAACCATTTTTGTTTTTGACCAATATATTTTCCATTCCATAAAGTCTCAGCTAAATCTAATGGTAAGTCATAGTGATACCATTCCTTTATTTCTGATATTAATTTTAGATTATTTTTTTTTATACCCGTTTCTTCGAAAGCTTCTCTTAAAGCCGCATCAAAAGGTTTTTCATCTGCGTCTATACCTCCTTGAGGCATTTGCCAAAAATGAGAAGGGTGATCTAATCTCTGTCCAACAAAAATATTTTTATTATTATCGATGATCATAATACCTACATTTGGACGATAATTTTTATTCATTTTAATGACTACTGTTGAACGGTTGCTAAAGTTTTAACTGCGTCTATAGCTCTAAAAAGCTGATAGTCATCATTGATAAGGCTTTCTTCTTTGTCTTCTTCCTTAACGTTAATGTCTTTAGTTTCATTAGATAATGCATCCTGATAGTCAGATTCCCTAAATGTAAATAAATCATTAAGGACGGTAATTTCTGCTTGAGGTACAATAACATCAGGTTCTATTCCTATTGCCTGAATGGAATCCCCAGATGGGGTATAATATTTAGCTATTGTAAGTCTAATAGCACCACTATCAATGGGAACTATAGTTTGAACAGAACCTTTTCCGAATGAAGTAATACCTAATATTGGAGCACGATGATGATCTTGAAGAGCTCCAGCTACAATTTCTGAAGCAGATGCAGAACCTTGGTTAATAAGAACGACAAGAGGCTTACCATTAATTATATCGCCTTTTTTTGCTGAATAAACTTGAACATCTTTTGAATCTCTTCCTCTAACAGAAACAATTTCACCTTTTTCTAAAAATAAATCACTTACACTGATGGATTCATCAAGAAGTCCACCTGGATTATTTCTAAGATCAAGAACATAACCTATAATTTCTATGTCTCCCTTTTCCAGCTCTTCAATAATTTTTTTCAAACCACTTGTTGTTTGTTCATTAAATGCTGTCACTCTTAATATACCTATTTGATCAATTACTTTATGTTTAACGGATTGAATTTTAATTATTGCTCTTTCTAAAACTATATCAAAAGGCTCTTTCATTCCCCTGACAATTGTTATTGTGATCGGAGATCCAACATCACCTCTCATAATATCAACAGCCTCTTTAATACTAAAACCCACGACTGATTGCCCGTTTAGATGAGTTATGAAATCACCAGATTCTACTCCTGCTTTTTGTGCAGGTGTATCGTCGATAGGTGATATTATTTTTATAAATCCCTGCTCCATAGTAATTTCAATACCTAATCCACCGAAAGCACCAGCGGTATCGATTTGCATTTCTCGATAAATTTCTTCACTCATAAAACTTGAGTGGGGATCTAGAGCGCTAAGCATACCATTTAAAGCTTTTTCAATTAGTTTTTTATCTGTGACTTCCTCAACATATCTCTCTTTGACCCTATTAAAGACTTCATTAAAAATACTGAGCTGTTTGTAAGTTTCTTTAGTTGTTTCGGCTAAACCATTAGAAAAATAAAATGTGCTAAATAGTACAAAAATGAAAAAAATTCTTTTCAAGTTAGTTCGACACTTTATGACTAGAGGAAAATTCTTCAGACCAGAGTTTTTCCAGGTCATAAATAGATCGAATTTCATCTCTAAAAATATGCACTAAAACGTGCCCTGCATCAATAACTGTCCAGTCGCACAATGGTCTTCCTTCTGGTCTATTGCAATATAGCTTGTCTTTTTTAAGTTCACGGTAGACTTTTTCAGAAACAGAATCAACATGTCTGGATGATCTACCTGAAGCTATTACCATAAATTCTGCAAAATCAGCTTTTCCTTTAAGGGAAATAATCTGAATATCTTCTGCTTTGTTGTCATCTAAAGCGTTCACTATGCTTTGTACAGAGGGGTCTTTATGATTTTTTTTCAAGAGTTATTCCTAATATAGGTCGATGAAATATCAATACCCTCTAACTTTAATAAAAATAAGTTAGGCGATGTTGATAATAAGAACTGTTTTGCTGATGTCATGAAATATGGAGAAAATTTATTATAAATTTTTGTTTTGTCAATTTCCATATCATAGCTAGGTCGAGAGACAATACAAATACTAATATTATTAATTATCCACTCAAAGTTGACCCATCTATCCAATTCCCATAGCTGATCAAGACCTATGATCAATACAAAACTTTCCAGGGTGCACTTTTTTTGAATTTTTCTCAGTAACTCATAGGTACTTTGAGATTTTATCGAATACTCTAAGGGGCTTACTTTAACTTTTAAGTTTATTGTAGAGTTTCTAAGATTATTTAAAATTTCACGAATGGGTTTTTTAGGGATTTTAGATTTTAGGGGATTGCCGTAATTAGGTACAATATAAAAATGAGATAGAGTTAAATATTTTTTAGTATTTTGTATTACATACTCATGACCTTTATGGAAAGGATTAAATGATCCACCATATATCCCTATAGAATTTTTACTCATACAATAGTTTTAATAAACTGATTATTGATTTTAGACTCTTCAAGAGATTCACAAAATAAATCAATGATTAAAATTTGATCTTTAGAAATTGGGTGAAGAACCATTGGGTTACGTAATTTAAAATTAAATAAAATAGAATTCGTGAATTTCATTAAGTTGTTATCTTGAATAAGAGCAATGGTGCTCACAGGTAATGTATTTTTCCTGTATTTAAAAAAAAGATTATTATTAATATCATTTGTTAAAGGGACTCTATTGATCTCCACTAGATCTTCTTCAGTAAAATTTTCTATAAAATTATGAGTATTTTTTTCAATAAGATAAATAGTGTACTTAATAATATGAACTATTTTGGTTCTATCTAATTCTTCTAAATATAAACGGTGTGAGTTTAGCTCAAGAGTACTAGCTTCTAATGTCATTTAGGTCTTACTTGATTATTCCCTGTTACTAAATATTTAAATGTCGTTAAATGTTGAGCTCCCACTGGTCCCCTTACATGAAGTTTATCCGTTGAAATTCCTATTTCTGCTCCAAATCCAAATTCACCACCATCTGCAAATTGAGTTGATGCATTATGAAGAAGTATCGCACTGTCACAATGTTGGAAAAAATAATTTATTGTTTGACTTGAATCCGTTAAGCAACTTTCTGTGTGTCCACTAGAATACTTATTGATGTGTTTTGTAGCTTCCTCAATATCTTTCACCATTTTTACAGATAAAATTTTATCTAAATATTCTGTTGACCAATCTTCTTCGGTTGCTTCTATTGCAGATGGAAAAAAATTTTTAATTTTTTCATCACCCTTAATTATGCAACCTTGATCCATTAAGCTTTGTAAAACATTATTTATAGAAACAGAGTCAATTTCCTCATGCACAAGTAGTGTTTCTGTGGCGCCACATATTTCAGGTCTTCTTAATTTTGCATTCACAATCACTTTTTCTGCATGTTCTTTACTATATCCGTTATCCCAGTAGGTATGGCAAATACCATTTAAGTGTTTGAGAGTTGGAATGGTAGAGTTTTGAGAAATAGATTGAATAAGAGAAAGACCTCCCCTTGGAATGATTAAATCTACATATTTATCTAATCGAATAAGTTCTTGTACAAATTCTCTATCGACATCATCAATAAAACAAACTAAATTTTTATTAAATCCTAAATCAGACAAGGCGTCTTGAATGCATTGATAAAGAGCTGTATTTGAATTGATACACTCCTTACCTCCTCTTAAAATAGGAATATTGCCTGAACGCAAACATAAAGCAGCAGCATCCACTGTAACATTTGGTCTAGATTCATAAATAATACCAATTACTCCTAGCGGGACAGTAATTTTTTTAAAGCTAAGTCCATTTGGTTGTGACCATTCATCTAAAATTTGACCTAATGGATCTTGCATTTGAGCAATACTTTCTACAGTGCTTACCAAAGCATCTATTTTTTTTTGGTCTAATATGAGTCTATTGACAAGAGGTGAAGGCAAATTTTTATTTTTTGCATCTTCAATATCTGTTTGATTTGCTTCTAGTATTTTGAAATGATTAGCTTTAATGAATTGACTAATATTCATTAAAATCCTACTTCTATCTTCTGAAGATAGTTGCCTCATATCTTCAGATGCCTGTCTGGCCATTTTTCCAATACGAATCATTTTTTCTTTTATTTGAGTCATGAAATTAAAACCAAATTGTCTTTATGAATCACTTCATCTTCCCGAATAAAACCAAGAATAGATTTGATGTTTGAGGATTTCTTGCCTTTAATAGCTTCCATATCTTCAAAATCATAATTAATAATCCCACGAGCCATTTCTTTTGAATTGTACTTGATGGAAATAGTATCACCACGAAAAAATTTCCCTTCAATTTTTTTAATGCCAATAGCTAGTAAACTAGAGTTTTTGGATACAGCTTTTGCAGCACCTTCATCTATATGTAAAACTCCAATTTTAGTCGAACGACTCCATATCCATTGATGTCTTCTTGAGCGAATATTTTTTTGAGGGATAAACCAAGTAGCGTTTTCAGAATTAATGAATTTTAAAGAATTCTTTTCTAGTCCATTAGCTATGATCATCTTGATATCTGATTGCATGCATAGTTTTGCAGCTTCGATCTTCGCAAGCATTCCACCAGAACCAAAAGAACTCTTAGATTTATTAACATAACCTTCAATCGTTTTATTAATGACAGTAATATTAGTTAAAAGTTTTGAATTTTTATTTTTTTTTGGATCTGTTGTATAGAGCCCGTTAACGTCAGATAATAAAATTAACATTTCTGCAGAAATAGCATTAGCAATGACGGCAGATAGTTTATCATTATCTCCAAATCGAATTTCTTCTGTCGAGGTAGTATCATTCTCATTAATTATAGGCACAACACCTAAATCCAGGAGAGCAAAAATAGTATTACGAGCATTTAAATATTTTCTTCTGCTTTCTAAATCTTCGGCAGTTAATAAGATTTGAGAACTTTGAAGTCCTATTTTAGATAATGCTGTTTGCCAGGATTGAGATAGCTGAATTTGTCCTATTGAAGCTGCAGCTTGTTTATCATGAAGATTATTAAGATTTTTTTTACCTAATGCCTTCTTTCCTAAAGCGATAGCGCCTGAAGAAACGACTACAACTTTAATTTTTTTTTCTGTAAGTTTTTGAATATCTTTCACTAAAGATTGAAGCCAATCTTTTTTAAGATCTTGATCCTTATCCACCAAAATGTTCGAGCCAATTTTAATAACAACAATTTTCGATGTTTTAAGTTCTTTTATAATTTCATAGTTCATTATCTTCTCATTAGTTCTAGAATGTACTTAGTAACACTGCTTAAATTATAGCTAGTAGCTGCAGATATTTCAAAGACCTTTTGTTTTGTTGCATTTTCAAATGCTTGTTTTAAATCACTCATTTTTTTTTCATCAACAATATCAGTCTTATTTAAAACAATAATTTCCAATTTTTCTTCAATACCTTTGCCATAATTTTTTAATTCATTTCTTATAATTTCATAGTTTTGCATTACGTTTTGCTCCGAACAATCTAAAACATGTATCAAAATACTACATCTTTCAACATGAGCTAAGAAATCATGACCTAAGCCTTTTCCTAGACTGGCTTCCTCTATAATTCCTGGTATATCAGCCATGATAAATTCTTGATCTAATGTTTGTACCATTCCTATATGGGGATCTAATGTTGTAAATGGATAGTCTGCAACTTTAGGTGTTGCATTAGTTACAACTGATAAAATAGATGATTTTCCAGCGTTAGGCATTCCTACCAATCCGACATCTGCTAACAATTTAAGTTTTAATCGTACAGTAACTTCCTGTCCAATTTCACCATCTTGAACTTTTCGAGGGGCTCGATTAGAAGCACTTTTAAAATGAGTATTTCCTTTACCGCCTTGCCCACCTCTTAAAAAATAGTAGAGCTGACCATCTTCAAGTATTTCCGAAACCTTGATAGTCATATCCTCATTGTAAATTTCAGTTCCACAAGGCACTTCTAAGATAAGATCTTTACCACTAGCCCCAGTTTTCAATTTACCAGAACCTCCTGATCCATTTTTAGCATAGTGATGTTGATTGAAACGATATTTCTGAAGAGTGTTTACGCTTTTATTACCTTTGAATATTACATCTCCGCCCTTGCCACCATTACCACCATCTGGACCACCATATTCAATAAATTTTTCTCTTCTAAAACTTAGAGAGCCATGACCGCCATTACCCGATCGAACATATATTTTTGCCTTATCAATAAACGACATTTTAAATAATTAGATTTGTGTTTTAAAACTTAAATTAGTTAACGCAAACAAATTGTCTATTTCGAGATTTTCTAAATAGAACTTTACCTTCAACTAAAGCGAAAAGAGTATGATCTCTTCCAATCCCTACATTTTCACCGGGATAATACTTAGTTCCTCTTTGACGAATTAAAATATTTCCAGCGATAACATGTTCTCCGCCATATTTTTTAACACCCAGCCTTCTTCCTGCCGAGTCTCTTCCGTTTTTGGAACTTCCACCTGCTTTTTTCGTTGCCATAGTGTTACTCTTTTACCTCAGTTGTAGCCTTTTTTGTAGCTGTTTTTTTTACAGTTACTTTTTTTTCTGTTACTTCCTGATTAATTTCTTTTTTTTCAACAGTTTCAGGTTTAGCTACTCTTTTTGCAGGCTCTTTATATACTTCTTCGCCGATTGAAGATTTAATAGATAAAACTTTTAAAATTGTAATATATTGACGATGGCCTTTAGTTCTCTCATAATGTTTTCTTCTATTTTTTCTAAAAACTCTAATTTTATCATCACGAGTTTGGTAAAGTAATTTAGCGGACACTTCTGCGCCTTGAACTGATGGGGTTCCTAATTCAAACTTATCCCCTCCACCAACAGCTATTATATCTTTAAAGGCAATAGTTTCGCCTTCTTTACCTTCGATTTTATCAATTTTTAAAATATCTCCAGGAGATACTTTATATTGCTTTCCAACTGTTTTTAAGACTGCGTACATGATAAGAAAGGCAATATATATCTGTCTTTTACTATGTCAATAGACAAAACATTAAATAAATAGCTATATTTAAGATTCTTTAACAAATAAACATTCTTTTATTCTCAATTTCATAATCTAAAATTAATGAAGTTTTACAGCATTTTTAGGAGTTTTTTGCATCTGCTTTCATTAAAAACCTCTAAATATATGAATATATTTGTATATTTGTATATTTAATTTAAAACATATTTAATGCTAAATCTTCAAAAAGCTAATAAATATGAAATTGATTCCATTCTCCAAGACTGTGGATGGAGACAAACAAAACAAAGAATAGTCCTATTAAAAGCAATTTTCGATGGAAAAAATAAGCACTTTTGTATCAATTCCATTGAGCAGAATCTAAAAGATACAGGCAGTTTTTTTTCTTATACGACTCTTTTTGAAAATCTAAATACCCTTAGCAGTAAAGGCTTTCTGAAACGTATCACAATTGATAAACAATATTTTTATGACACTAACACATCAGATCATATTCATGTATTCAATGAAGATGAAAATCAAATTTATGACTATAGTGATTACAAGAAACTACATACTGATTTGCCATTACCGGCATGCTTAGATTTACTTAAAAAATACTCACTAGTAATAAACTTAAAGAAAAAGTAAAATTACTTTCTGAAATCAAATACAAAAAAGTCTTATAATGCTTCTTATATATAGGTGGTTTTTTTTTGTCTTCCCATCTCACAAATAATTAATAAATTACTTAAAAAAACAATATAAGAAATAAGGAATCATGAAAAATATTATATCAAATACAGTTAAGCTTTTTACGGTAGTGATTTTGTTCTCATTTATTTTTAATATGCTTAGCGCTAATACATTAAAAATTTATTCCGAGCGTCAACCTTTTTTGATTGATGCATTAATTGAAGCATATGAAAAAAATTCAGGAACAAAAGTAGAATGGATCTTTGCTGAAAAAGGCTTAGTTCAAAAAATTATATTAGAAAAAGATAATCCAATAGGAGATGTATTTTTATCTTCAGATATAGCTAGATTAATAGATGTATCTGAAGCGGGTGCCTCAGTTAAACTCCCAAAGTTATCTGGAATTCCTGACCATTTACAAAATAGTGATTGGGTAGCTCTTACACAAAGAGCAAGAATTATTTATATAGCTAAAAATACAAATATTATAAATATTAACTATGAGGATTTAGCTAGTGATGATTTTAAAGGTAGAGTTTGTACTCGCTCTGGCTTTCACCCCTACAACATTTCATTATTTGCTAGCCTATTGCATCATCATGGAGAGGCGTGGTTAAAAAATTACTTAACTAACCTCAAAAAAAATCTTGCAAGAAAGCCACAAGGAAACGATAGAGATCAGGTAAAAGCTATTGCTGCTGGAGTATGTGATTTTTCTTTAGGAAATCATTACTATTATTTTAATATGCTAGATAATGAAGATCAAAAAATATGGTTAGATAAAGTAGTGCCGATTTTTCCTAATCAAGATACTCAAGGAGCACATGTTAATATTTCCGGTGTCTCAATTATTAACAAAGCAACAAAAGCGGAATCATTAAATTTTCTTCGATTTTTAGTCAGTGAAGAAGCCCAAACTATTTATGCAAGTGATAATAATGAATTTCCAGCTTCGCCCTCCGTGTCTTCCTCACCTAAAGTGGAAAAGTTAGTAGGAGGAGCAAAATTTGATATTATAGATCTATTTATATTAGCTGATAATCGAAAAACTGTTGTTTCAATATTAAATGAAATAAATTTCGACGAATAATTATTTTTTTATTTATTAACAAAATAATCAGTTAGTATCATAATATAATTTATGAAACTAATATTACTATTCTTGCTATTCCCAATTGGAGCTTTAACAGAATCATTTCCTGTATTTAATTCTTTAAAATATGAAGACGTGAATCTAAGACACTATCCGGAAAAAGATGACCCGAATTTAAAAACAATAAAGTTTAAGCTAACCGAACGAGGAATGCCTGTTAAAATTTTAAGAGATTATAATGCGGGAGGAAATATAACGGAATGGTATCAAGTAGAACTCTTTAACGGAATTACAGGGTGGATTTACCATAATCAATTATCTAAAAAACGTAAACTACTTCTTAAGGAAGATAAAAATCTATACTTATTTAATTCTTTTAAGGAAGGATTTTTTAAGACTCGAATCAAATCAAAAATTATTTCACCAAAAATTGTTTCTTTGATGAAAATTAAAAATAACATGGCTAAAATCGAAATTAGTCAAAACCAAAAAACTTCTCAGGGTTGGATTTTATTAGATAATAGTATTTGGGGTTTATCGGAAGAAGAGCTAAATTAAATTTTTCCAGTTACTGTATCTCCAGGTTTAACAGATGAAACTTTTGTAGTTTTTTGACCGGAATTCTTCCATGCCTTAACTCCACCTTTAAGATTAGAAACATTTTTAAAGCCCATATCTTTTAGAGTCTTGGCCGATAAAGCACCCTGTCCGCCAACACCGCAATATACAACTATTTTTTTATTTGGATCTAACTCTGACTTTTTAAAAGGATTTCCCTCACTTTGATCTGCATAAAATTCAAGCATGCCTCTTTCTGCATGTATAGCTCCCGGTATCATGCCTGCTTCCTCTACAGCATCTTTAGACTGTACGTCAATAACTACAACATTATTTTCGTTTATTTCTTTTGCTAAATCTTCTGTAGTAATTGAGTCAATTTCAGCATTTGCTAAATCAATTAATTCTTTAAAACTTTTCATTATTTTAGGATCTCCCTTATTTCAAAAAATATCATAAACTATCGGCAAATTATATTCAACTAGGATGAATAAAGATCAATTGAAAATTTCGTCTAGGTCTTATATGTTAGATTAAATGAAACAAACACTAGCGCTTAAAGAAAATATTTCAAAATTTGATCTCCTAATGATCATTTTTGGTTTTTGCTTTTGTCTTTTTCCAATTTTTGTTCTTACAGTCCCAACTTATACTCAGTCAGCATGTGAAACAGTTGAAGAGGGATATCAGATTTATTTTGAAAGAAATAAAACGCCCTCTTATTTAGAAGAAGACAATATTAATGTTTTAAATGCTCTCAAAGATAACTGTCCAAACTTAAATATAGGCTAATCAACTTGTTGGTAACTAGAGTGCCATTTTCTAAGAATTAAATAACTAATCAGTCTTACAAGATTGAATAGCATAATTCCTGATAAAGAAATTAAAAAAACTGCACCAAACATTTTAGGTATATCTAATTGATATCCTGATTCAATTATACGATAAGCTAATCCGCTATGACCTGAGATAGGTCCAATCACAAACTCTCCTACAATAGCTCCAATTAAAGCTAGACCACTACTTATTTTAAGACCCGATAAAAAGTAAGGTAAGGCATTTGGAATAACAACAAATCTTAAGATCTGATATTTATTAGCACCATAAAGTCTTAGTAATTCAAGATGTTTTTTTTCAGTACTTTTAAATCCCGCAATTGTATTTGCAAGTAAGGGGAAAAAGGCAACTAAGAAAGCGCAAATTAAAGTTGCAATTTCTGAACTATCAACCCAAATAGAAATAAGAGGCGCGATAGCTATAATGGGAGTTACTTGAAGTATTACTGTAATAGGAGTTAATGACCTTTCAATGAATTTAGAAAAATAGAAAACAATAGAGAAGCTTGTACTGACAATAACCGATAAGATAAGAGCTACAATTGCTATTTTTAAAGTCGTAAGCAATGAAAGAAAAAGTAAATGAGCATTATTAAAAATAGAGTCTAGAATCATTGAAGGTGGTGGAAGTAAATACCATTTTAAATTTAGTAAATGAAAAGAAATTTCCCAAGCCAAGAATAATATAACTATAACCAATACCGAATGTATTTTATTATTCGGCATTTTGAGCTCTTTTCAAAGAATCTGATACAATTTTTGTTTGTTCGAAAAACTGAGGGGTAAATCTATAATCTTCTGGTTTTTCCTGATTTGAAAAATCAAATTCCTCAAAAATTTTTCCTGGATTTGATTGCATTACATAGATTCTATTGGACAAGAAAACTGATTCATAAATACTATGAGTCACATACACCACAGTAAGTTTTTTTTCTTTTTTAATTTTCAAAATTTCTTGAGAGAGGTCAAATCTTCTAGTTTCGTCTAAAGCACTAAAAGGCTCATCCATTAATAAAACTTTAGGTTGAGTGACCAGGGCTCTGGCGATGGACACTCTCATACTCATACCACCAGATAACTGTCTTGGATAATATTCTTCAAACCCCTCAAGGCCCACTAATTTAATAATATCGTATATATTTTCATCTGCTTTATAAGAATTCTCTTTATATATTTTTAGAGGAAGTTTTATATTGTCATAAACATTCATCCAAGGGAGAAGGTTCGGCTCTTGAAATACAAAACTAAGGTTAGCCGGGTTTTCAGAAGAGTTCTGAAAGTTTGATGTTGGCCAATTAATTTTTCCTGCTGTAGATTTAATCAATCCACACATCATTTTTAAAATTGTAGTTTTACCACAACCCGAAGACCCCAAGATGGAGAGAAAATCTTCTTGATAAACTTCTAAATTTATATCATGCAAAGATTCATTCTTTGTTGATTTAAATTTCTTTGATACTCCCTGTAATTGAGCAATGAGATTAGACTCATTATCATCAATATTTTTTTGACGTTCTTTTTCAGATAATATTCTTAATCCCATTTAAGGATCATATCTTAATTAGAAAATTCAAGAGTGTAAGCTTTTTTATAAGATATATCTTGATCATAAATTCCAAGATTCTTAGACTTTGTATAGAAATTTTCCCAACGTTGATCGCTCATCGAGCCAATTTTAACTCCTTCAATTTCAACTATATTGTAAGAAATCATCATTGAGCGAGCATAAACCAATTTATCATTTGGCATATCTGGATTTAATTCTTTAATTAATTTAAATGCTGGAGAAGGATCTTGATGCAGAAAGCTGACCCAACCTTTTCTAGACGCCTCTATAAATGATCTTACTATTTCCGGACGATCTTCAATTGTAGATACGGCAGTTTCAATAGTATTAGCATAAGCATCATACCCATGATCAGCTAATAGATGAATAACAGGTTCAAAACCGGCAATCTTTTTAATCGCAAAAGGCTCGCTAGATAAATATCCTTGCTGAATAGATTGTTGATCTTCTATGAATGGCTGAGAGTTAAAATTATAATTCTTTAAATTATCATCTGATAAATTATATTTTGATTTGATGAAAGGCCAAAAAGACATACGTCCAAAATTAGATAAAAATATGGTTTTGCCTTGAAATTGAGATGGTCCATCTATGTTCTGATTAGGGTGAGACATTAAGATTTGAGGATTTTTTTGAAAGAAAGCTGCGACTACGGTAAATGGTAAATCTTGTTTAACATAGTTTAAGGCACCAGCGCTACCACCAATATTAAAATCGACTTGACCAGACATTAGCATAGTTTTTGTATTAACTTGAGGTCCACCAGGAACTATTTCAACTTCTAGGCCAGCGTCTCTATAGTAACCATTTGCTATAGCCTGGAAGAAACCTCCATGTTCTGCTTGAGGTACCCAATCCAATGAAAGTTTAATATTTTCAAGCGCATAAGAATTATTTATAAATAGTATGAAGATTAAAGTTGATAATATTTTTTTCATTTTATGATACCTTTTTATTATAAATTAATTTTCTGAAATTTTATTCGGATAAATGCTATAACAAGATCACAATTAAATAAATATTGTTATATGTCTCAGTCCAGAATAGACACTATCTAATATATGGTTATTGCGTTAGATCAAAACGATCAAGATTCATTACTTTATTCCATGCTTTCACAAAGTCTTCTATGAACTTTTGAGATGAGTCTGCTTGTGCATAAACTTCTACTAGGGCACGTAATTGAGAATTAGAGCCAAAAACAAGATCAGTTCTTGATGCTTTTCTTACTTTCTCACCTGTTCTACGATCGGTGGCTTGATAAGAATTACTTCCAGTTGCTTCCCATTTCACTTCCATATCAAGAAGTTTAACAAAAAATTCATTTGTTAATTTTCCAGCTGCATCAGTAAATATACCTCGATCATCTGTGCTAATACCTAATGCTCGCATACCGCCAATAAGAACAGTCATTTCTGGAGCTGTAAGTCCTAATAAATGTGCTTTATCTAACATTAATTCTTCAGGACTAACTGAGAAGTTTTTCTGTAAATAGTTTCTGAAACCATCTGCCATAGGCTCAAGAACAGAAAATGATTCTACATCAGTTTGATCTTGACTTGCATCTCCTCGACCGGGAGAGAAAGGAACATCAACTCCTGATGCTTTCTCAATTCCAACATTTCCTGCAAGAACAATAACATCTGCAACTGAGGCACCTGAACTTAAAGCTATAGCTTCCAAAATTTCTAATACACGCTTAAGCTGGTCCGGCTTATTTACTTCCCAATTTTTTTGAGGTTCAAGTCGAATACGAGAACCATTAGCACCACCTCGCATGTCCGTTCCACGAAATGTTGAAGCACTTGCCCAAGCAGTCTCAACCATTTCTTGAACAGTTAAACCACTCTCAATAATTTTTGCTTTAACAGAATCAATGTCATAATCAGATTTACCTGCTGGAATTGGATCTTGCCAAATTAGTTCTTCTTTAGGAACTTCCGGACCCATATAGCGATTTATAGGACCCATATCTCTATGAAGAAGTTTAAACCAAGCGCGAGCAAAAGCGTCTTGAAATTGATCCGGGTTTTTATGAAAATGTTCTGAAATTTTTCTATATTCAGGATCTTCACGCATTGCCATATCGGCAGTTGTCATCATGGTAGGTACTCGTATTGATGAATCTTCAACGTCTGGTGCAAGATCTTCTTCTTTAGGATTTACTGCATGCCAAATATGAGCGCCCGCAGGGCTTTTAGTGAGTTCCCAATCATATCCTAATAATAAGTCAAAATAACCATTATCCCATTTAATAGGATTAGCAGTCCAAGCGCCTTCAATACCACTAGTAATAGTATCTCTTCCATGACCAGACTTATATGAGCTCATCCAACCAAAACCCATTTCTTCAATTGGAGCAGCTTCTGGTTCAGGGCCTACATGCTTAGGGTCACCTGCACCATGAGCTTTACCAAAAGTATGACCACCTGCAGTAAGGGCAACAGTTTCTTCATCGTTCATAGCCATACGAGCAAATGTTTCTCGGATATCTTTAGCGCTAGCAAGAGGGTCTGGATTACCATCTGGACCTTCTGGATTAACATAGATTAAACCCATCTGCACAGCAGCTAAGGGATGCTCAAGTTCGCGTTCACCTGTATAACGTTTATTAGTAAGCCATTCTTTTTCCATTCCCCAATAAATATCTTCTTCCGGAGACCAAATGTCTTCACGTCCACCACCATAACCGAAAGTCTTTCCACCCATTGATTCAATAGCAACATTACCTACTAGAATAAGTAAATCTGCCCAGCTAATTTTATTTCCATATTTTTGTTTGATTGGCCAAAGCAATCTACGTGCTTTATCTAAATTTCCATTATCTGGCCAGCTATTAAGAGGAGCAAATCGCTGTGCACCAGTACCACCACCGCCTCGACCATCAGCAGTTCTATATGTTCCTGCAGCGTGCCAAGTTAAACGAATAAAAAAGGGTCCGTAATTTCCATAATCTGCAGGCCACCAATCTTGTGAATCTGTCATGAGATTATTTAGATCTTTTTTTAAAGCATTATAATTAAGTTTTTTAAACTCTTCTTGATAATTAAAACTTTCTCCCATCGGGTTAGACTTTTTATCATGCTGATGAAGAATGCTAATATTTAGTTGATTAGGCCACCATTCTCGATTTGATGTACCACTCTGATTATTGCTTGTAACGGCCCCATGCATTACTGGACATTTAGTTATATCACTCATTTACATTCCCCTTTAAGATTTGTTTAATTTTTTTCATTTAAATTTTTTGTAATTATCAGTCTACTTAATATATAAAAAAAAATAGAGTTTTTAAATTTTATTTCGTCTCACCTGTTCAAAATAAAGTAGGTTATTTAATTTATAGATTCAATGGCTTTTTTAGTGACGTCAAACATTTCTTCAATTTGATTATTTTCAACAATTAAGGGGGGAGAAAAAGCAATTGTATCTCCATTCGCCCTAATCATCACACCAAGATCCCAAGCTTTTTTCATTACTTCAAAGCCTCTAGCACCAATAGCTCCGTCTCGGGCTTCAATTTCTACTGCAGCAATCAAGCCCATATTGCGAATATCAATTACATTTTTAGTTCCTTTTAAAGAGTGCGCTACTTCTTGCATGTGTTTTGCACTATCTACTGCACGTTCAAACAAACCATCTTCTTTATAAATATCTAAGGATGCTAATGCTGCAGCGCATGCTACTGGATGACCAGAATAAGTGTAGCCATGAAATAATTCAATTGGAGCATCTGCATGTTCCATCATGGATTGATAAATATGATCTTGAACAACTGTAGCGCCCATCGGAATAGTGGCATTAGTTAGAGCTTTAGCGCAACAGATAATATCAGGAGTGACATCAAAAAATTCTGCAGCAGTAGGAGTTCCCATTCTGCCAAAAGCAGAGATTACTTCATCAAAAATTAATAAAATATCATGCTTAGTACAAAGCTCCCTCAATTTTTTAAGATACCCTTTAGGGGGAGGCAGGACTCCTGTTGATCCAGCTATAGGTTCAACAATGACAGCTGCAATAGTAGAAGCATCATGAAGTTGCACAAGCCTCTCTAAATCATTAGCAAGTTCAGCTCCGTATTCAGGAAGACCTTTGCTAAAAGCATTCAATTCAGGATTATGAGTATGTCTTAAATGATCAACGCCACTTAACATACTTCCAAAGTACATTCTATTTTTAACCATGCCGCCAACAGATATTCCTCCAAAACCCACACCGTGATATCCTCTTTCTCGACCAATTAATCTCGTCTTAGAAGCTTTACCTCTTGCTCTTTGATAGGCGAGAGCAATTTTTAAAGCTGAATCCACAGCTTCAGATCCTGAATTAGAAAAGAAAACATGATTCATTCCTTCTGGAAACATTTCAACTAGTCGGTTTGCAAGTTCAAATTGTTTAGGATGACCAAACTGAAAAGGTGGGGAGTAGTCTAGTTCTCCAATTTGATTGTATACAGCGTCTTGAATTTTCTTTCTTCCATGACCTGCATTGACACACCACAGTCCTGCAGTAGCGTCTAATATATTTCTTCCATCATCGCTTATAAAGTGCATATCTTTTGCTCCTACAATAATTCTAGGATCTTTTTTAAAAGTTTTGTTTGGAGTGAATGGCATCCATAAGGATTCCAGGTTATTAGGTTTCATATTTTTATCTTTTTCTAATAAATATTAATTCTTCTTTTTTTCTTTCTTTTCTTTTCTTTTTTCTTTCATGCTTTTAGAAGCCGGTTTTTTAGCTTCTTTTTTTTTATCTAAATTTTTTCCCATTTTTTATAATCCTTCTTTATAAATTGTGCTTAAATCCTATCCCCAATTAAATTATATTCAATCTTTATTATGATAGTTCTAATACTAGAGAAAGTGAAATTTAAGGTTAAATCTTATCGACTAAATTAAGGAAATTATCATATTCTTTTTCATTAATTCCTACAGTTATTTTAGGGTCATTAAATTTTTTTTCCTCAACATCTTTAATATATTCCTTAAAAGCATTAACTCTTTCCTGATGTAGGCGTTCAAATTCTTGCTTAAAATTTCTGTAAATTCTTGCATGTCTTGGAATATGACCGTTAGTATAACCTAAAACATCTTGTGAAAACAAATATTGCCCATCACAAGTTGAGCCACTTCCCATTGAAATAGTCAATAGTTTTACTTTTTTTGTGACAATTTCTGCCACTTGAGGTGGAACTACTTCAACTTCCAATCCAATCGCTCCCGCATCATCAAGTTCCATAGCATGTCTCACAACACCTAGTGCTTCTTCGGCTGTTTTTCCAATCGCCCTATATCCACCAATCCAAGTATTATTTCCTGGCACTAAACCTACATGACTAATAACCGGAACATTTTCCGTTCTTAAATCTTTAATTAATTTAGCACTATTATTTGTATAAAAAGAATCACATCCAATAGTCATTAATTTATAAGCAGCTTGTATTGCCTCCGTAGAACTTGCAAAAGACCTCTCTGGAGCAGCGCTCATCAAATGCGTATTTGGAGCGGCCTCTCTAATTCTTTTAACATCATCAAGTGTGCCATGAATGCCATGCCAAGGCATACCATAAGCAGTTACTATCATGTCCATCCCAGCCTCTTCAGCCGCCGCAGCCTCTTCTACATTATTTACATAAACTTCATGAATTTGTTTTTTCCCTTTTAATTTTAATAATTCATAGACTGTTAATTTTTTTTTTGTCATATTTTTATCCTATCAATTTAATTAACTCGTTAACTGTTGTTTCGCTTTTGTTCATATCACAAACTTTTTCACCTCTAGCCATTCCAACAATTCTATCCGCAATTTCATGAATATGGTAGAGGTTATGACTTATAAAAATACTACTTATTCCCATGCCAGATAAACTCTTTACATATTCTAATACTTTTAAAGTTTCTTTTACTGAAAGATGATTTGTAGGTTCATCTAAAATTAACATTTTTGATTTAAAGTACATTGATCTCGCTATAGACACGCCTTGTCTTTCGCCACCAGATAACTCTTTGACTGGTATATGAGGCGATCTTAAGTCAAGACCGACTTCTTTAATGGCTTGCATTGATTCAGTGTTCATTTTTTCTTCATCAAGAATACCAAAAGATTTTAATCCAAATTTCTTAGGCTCTCTTCCAATAAAAACATTTCTAGCAATAGACATTTCTTGAAACATTGTGTTGTACTGATGAATTGTTTCGATTCCTAAATTCATTGCTGTTTTAGGATTTTTAATTTTAATTTTATTTCCTTCAAAAAAAATTTCACCTTTATCTAGATTATGAACCCCACAAATGATTTTAATTAAAGTTGATTTTCCTGCACCGTTATCACCAATTAAACCGATTACCTCCCCTTTATTAATAGTGAGGTCGACATCTTTTAAAGCATGTAAGTTCCCATACCATTTATTTAATTGAGAACATTTTAATAATTCTATATTTGAATTATTCGTCATCTTTCAACCTTATTTTATCTGCTGTATTTTTAGTAACAGTATTGAGAATAACTGCTATTACGATCAGTGCACCAACAGCAAATTTAAACCAGTTTCCATCAACACGAGATAGTATGAGTATGTTGTCTATAATTGATAAGAGCAAAGTCCCAATTAAAGCGCCAAAAGCAGAACCTATTCCTCCCATTAAGGATGCTCCACCCACAACAGCAGATGCTATTGCTTGTAATTCTAATCCTTGTCCTAAGCTTGTAATTACAGTCTTAATTCTAAAAGACTGTATAATTCCAGCAAAACCAGCCAATATCGAGCACAAGACAAAACATGTTGCCTTAACTTTAAAGGTATTGATTCCTAAATCTTGAGCTGCCTTTGGATTTTCGCCAGTTGCAAAAATCCAGTTGCCAAAATTCGTTTTTTTTAAAACATAATTACAAATTAGAGCTATCCCAATTAGCCAGAATATTGAAACTCTGAACATATCAACTCTTCCAACCAACCATTCTGTGGGCAGGTCTTTGGGAACGCTAGGAGGGAAGCCTCCACTGATTACAACAGCTATACTTCTTGCCATAAAAAGCATTCCTAGAGTGGCAATGAAAGAAGGTATTTTAAATTTTATTGTTACAACTGCATTTATAAAACCAATAGATGCTGCAGCTAAAAGGCCTATTAATATAGATGCTACATAATGCAATTCATGGTCAGATATTAATATCATAGTAACTATCGGAGATACGGCAAAGACAGAACCTACTGACAAATCAAATTCTCCGGAAATCATTAAAATTGTTATTCCCAGTGCAACTAAGGCTAGTTCAGGATAAGTTGAAAGAATGACCATAAAGTTTCGAGAATTTAAAAATCGGTCGTTTGAAAAAGTAAATAGAATTAAAAGAAATAAGAAAATTGCAAGAGCACTGAACTCAGGTCGGGATAATAATAATTTGATTTTATTTTTACTGAACATTTTAATTCAAGTGGCCACATTAATTAGGAATAGATAGTGACCACTTAATAGGATTAATTATTTTATTATCTTACGCCCATTTCAATATATTTACGAACAACGGAAACGTCAGAAGGATAAACAAAAGCTTTACCAGTGTTTACATCCCAAGCGCTTAAACCAAATTCTTTCATTAAATACATTTGTAGAATAGGAAGATATCCCTGGAGGTATGGTTGTTGGTCAATGGTTAAGTGAACATAACCCTCATCCATTTCATCCATTACGATATCAACAAGATCAAACATACCCATTAGAAATTCATTTGGCTTATAACCAAGATCTCTTAAGCAGTTTCCAGCTCCAGCTCCCCAGAATCCCGCATCAAAATATGCAGTTGTCTCTGGATGTCCTTGAACATAAGCACAAATTCTTTGACCGGTGACACTAGTATCAAGTCCGGAATCAATTGTATCCCATGTAACTTTTTTTCCAGGATTAGCAGCTTTATATTCTTCCATAAACTTTCTTACTCCACCAATTCTAGCTTCAGCCCAACTTTGACCAGGCGCAGATAAACCTAGCAATACATGAGTGTCTCCGTCAGGAAACTGTTTTGATAGTTCTTTACCAAGTTCATAGCCAGCCTGGAATAAATCTTGACCTACAAAAGCTAGTCTTGCATTTCCAGCAGCACCTTCAGAGTCATCAACGTTTGTTGTGATAACAGGAATACCTGCATCTACAGCTTTTTGAACAGCTTCATCAAACATATTATCTTCAACGATCACTAAAGAAATACCATCAATACCTTGCTCAACTAATGCTTCTAAATTTGTTAGTTGCATTTGTAAGTTTCCATTTTCTTGATTGAAAACTAATTGACAATCTACGTCTAAAGTTTCGCAAGCATCATCCATACCTCTTTTAATGCCTTGCCAGAATGTATTACTTGTGTCGACTTGTGTAAGTACACTAAATTTGTATTTTGCATTTGCCGGTAAAGACAGAAGCATCATAGAAATTAAAATTGCACTAATTTTTAGTAATTTCATTTTTTGTTCCTCCAAAAAAATTTAGTTCTATTTCAAAATTATATTAAAAAAAAATTTAACTTTATATGTCTTTCTGAATAAAATGAAAAAGTATGAAAATCATACTATCTTAATAAAGTATTATTTTATTTTATAAGTATGATTGGGATCAAAGGCCTGCTTTATAACAGAGGGTAAAACAGATCTCCAAAATGAAAATAGAGACGGGTGGGGTTTAGGAATTTGATCTTTAATGATCTGATGAATTTTTGGCAGATTGTGTGATGGAACAGTTGGGAACAGATGATGTTCTAAATGATATTCCATTCGATAGTATAAAAAACTAAATATAGGATTAAGTTTTATACTATGAGTAGATAATCTATGGTCTTTTACATCAAAAGGCACAGCAAGATGTTGTGTGATGTTCACCAACTGATTTAATGGTGCCCCAATATATGTTGGAAATAAGAGTAAAAAAATAGGAATCCAACTACTAATTAAAAATGAGTAAAAAACTATAGATATCCAAATTAAAACAAAAAATCTTGAATTCCGTATAATTTTTTTTTTTTCATTTTCAGGTGCGTTTTGTTTTACTACTTCAGTTAAATTCCCAAAAGCATGTCTAATTATTTCAGTTTGAAGAGTTTTATGAGGGTATAGTAATTGTGCAAAAGGTATGAATTGACAAAAAAAATATATTAGATCTGTTGGTCTAGTTAGCTGAATTTCAAAATCATACTCGTCATGAGTTTGGAGTGTATGGCTATGATGAAAGGTATGACTCCACCTCCACCTTATAGGTTCAAAATTCCCCATAAAAGAACTAATGTAATAAAATACGTCATTAAGAATTCTCGATTTAAAAGCAGTTCTATGTAATGTTTCATGCCAATTTGAAGGACTGTAAGCCCAAATTGTTCCATAAGTTAAAATCCAGGGAATGCACCATAGTGTACCCCACGTTACAATTGTTAAATAACCAAAAAATATTAAAGAAAAAAAATATATTGCGAAATGTTTAGTGCCTTCAAAATCACTTCTCCTAGAAAGATTTTTTAAAACTTTTCTATCTATTTGCGGTTTAAACCAAGTGTCGTCAACTAACATGATTTATTTATGCCGATTCAATAGCGCCTGTGATTAAAGCAGTTACTTCTTCAGGTGAGCTCTCATTTGCTTTTTTATTTGCAACCAACTTACCTCTCCTTAAAACAGCAATTCTGTCACTGACTGCAAAAACATCAGGCATTCGATGACTGATTATTAAAACAGCAACACCTTGTTTTTTGAGTTGCTTTATTAATTCTAATACTTCAGCTACTTGTCTTACACTTATGGCTGCAGTTGGCTCATCCAATAATACTACTTTGGCTTGAGATAATTTCGTTCTTCCAATCGCTACCGCTTGTCTCTGTCCCCCAGACATCATTCTTACTTCTTCTTCAGGTAATGTTTCAGATTTTAATTCCTTAAATATATCTTTTGCTCTTTGAAACATTTTAGAAAAATTAAGTATAGGAATAAATCCAAAACTTTTTGTAATTTCTCTTGTTAAAAAAATATTTGAAGCTGCAGTTAAATTATCGCATAGAGCTAAGTCTTGGTAGACAACTTCTATCCCTTTATTTCTCGCATCCATTGGCTTTAAGAATTCAACATTTTGATTTTCAAAACTAATAGAACCAGATGATTGTTTAAAATTACCGGCTATGATCTTTACTAATGTTGATTTTCCAGCTCCATTATCTCCCATAAGACCTAGAACTTCTCCAGCATCTAGGGAGAGATTTACACCATCTAATGCTTGCACTGCACCGAAACTTTTAGATATATTTTCTAACTTTAAAATCGACATTATTCTTCTTTATTTCCTGAATTTTTTTTAAAAGTAACATTGGAGTTTATAACAACAGCTAAAAATATAATTATTCCCTTAACAACTTTGTTTAAGTCGGGATCAATACCCCAATGAATAAGTCCATTACTAATCATGGCTATAAATAAGACTCCTAATAAAGTTCCTGTCATGGTACCTACTGCACCTCCTAATGCGGTGCCGCCAACAACAACTGCTGCAATAACATCAAATTCCATCCCCTCTCCAACAGTCGAGTTTCCAGAAGAAACTCTAGCTACAAAAAGTATTCCAACTAATGCAGAAAACATACTTGTAATCATAAGAGTTATAATCTTTATTTTATCAACGTTTAGACCAATACTTCTAGCTGCCTTAGGATTTCCTCCAACAGCATAAATATTTGTACCAAGAACAGTGTACTTACTTAAAAACCAAAAAATAAAGAATACCATTAACATAATCCAAGTAACAGTTGGTAGTCCTAATACATCCCCACCAAAAAAATATCTAAAAGGTTTATTGCTAATAGCAAGAGGTCTCCCTTCAGTAATAAAAAGTGAGTAGCCTCTTAACGCACTCCACAAAGCAAGTGTTGTAATAAAAGTAGGTATCATGAGTTTAGTCCTTGCTATACCTATGAAATAACCTAGAAATAAACCCCAGGCTAATACGATAAAAGCTGCAAAAGTATAATTAAACTCAAACCACTTAACCAAAATTACGAAAAATACACCTGACCAAGCAACCGCTGGACCAACACTAATATCAATCTCTCTAGTAATTAAAACAAAAGTCATGGGGAATGCAACAAGACCTACATAAGAGGCACTTCTTAATATACTCATAAAGTTTCTTTGGGTAAAAAAATTTTCTGTAGAAAAACCAAATATTAATAAAACTGAAATTAGTGCAATTAAAAGACCAATTTCGTGAAGATTGCTAACTTTTATTTTTACTTTTTTTTTCATTTTAATTAATTTTCTTTCTTATGAATTAAATAAAATAGGGGCACTATTTAAAATACCCCTATTAAAAATTAATAAAATTTAACGTTCAGATAACCACTTATCGATAGCTAAGCGATCTACGGTTGTGAAGACTTTTGTTGGAGTTAATTGAACGAACTCATCAATTTTTTCTCCTTTAATTGCCTTTAGAGCAGCTTTCATTGCGCCTGCACCCATTTCTCTTGGAAACTGCGAGTTAAGAGCTAATAAGATTTCTCCATCAGCTACAAAATTCATTAATTCCTCAGTTGCATCAGTACCCATAACATAAGTTTTACCTACTTGGCCTGAAGCAAGAACTGCATTTACTGCACCGATTGTTCCACCTTCGTTTGCCGCATACATTAAATTAATTTCTGGATTAGCAATTAACATGTCAGTACCAATTTGAGTCGCTTTATCATTAGCAAATGCTTCTTGATTATTCACTACTTCAAAATTAGCACCTGTAGATTCTATGCCGGCAATAAAGCCATCTTCTCTTTCTTGGCAAGCTTCATATCTATTACAGTTATGAATACCTATTTTTAAATCGATACCGGCTTTGATTGCCCAATTTCCAGCAATAATTCCTACTGGATATCCAAGTTCTCTTTGACTGGTGGTAACTAAAGCATAAGCAAGTCTTTTAGCATCGTCATCATTTAAACAAGTATTATA
>Ga0222670_1000042_pt1 | contig 58431 bp, 60 predicted proteins | sample AntAcemetagen732_FD_181148 | JGI IMG/M metagenome (GOLD analysis project Ga0222670, IMG submission 181148) | Saline water microbial communities from Ace Lake, Antarctica - #732 | ecosystem: Environmental > Aquatic > Non-marine Saline and Alkaline > Saline | place: Antarctica: Ace Lake... | reverse complement strand
GTGTACAAGGTGGTAGAAATACCGTTACCTCGAGACGAAGAAAAATAAATTAAAGGCTTGCTCACAATCTAAATATCCTATATAATATTTTTATTATGATAGATATCTTAAAAGACATAGTCAAACACACGCACGGTCTAGGATTTCTAGATCTTGTTAAAATCACGGGCACGGAATCGGAAACAGCAATTGATTCCATGGCCGAAGACAGATCAGTAATCCTACAAGGATCTTTTCACAAACCACAGGCGGAAATGTCTGGTACATTTGGAATGCCTCAATTGAGTAAGTTAGATATTCATTTGAAGTGTCCAGAATATCGAGACAAGGCAAACATCAAAGTAGTCAGCGGCAACAGGAATGGGGCAGAGACACCAGTGAGTATTCATTTTGAAAATGAAAAGGGTGACTTTAAAAATGATTATCGTTTCATGAATGCCGAGATCATCAATGAGAAACTTAAGACCGTGAAGTTCAAGGGTGTTAAGTGGGACGTTGAGATTGAGCCATCCATGGCAGGTGTACAAAGATTCAACTTCCAAGCCACTGCCAACACTGAGCACAGCACTTTCGTTGTGCGAACAGAAGAAGGCAAACTCATATTCACATTTGGTGATCAAGCATCACACGGTGGAGAATTTGTATTTGCAGAAGGTGTAGCAGGCACAATTAATAAAAATTGGAGTTGGCCGGTTGCACAGGTGTTACAGATACTGAAACTATCAGACTCAGCAAAGGTCACTTTGCACTTCTCTAATGAAGGTGCAATGCAGGTATCTGTTGATTCAGGATTAGGCAAGTATCAGTACATCATACCAGCACAGGCGCAATAATGACGGATCGTAGGCAAGAACATTTAGGAGCACTCAGCAGAGACTTCGCTGTGTTTCTGCCTGCGATTTCAAACTTTTATAACACATTCATCAGCAAACAAAGAGTTTCAGAAGGTGCTCACATACCAAAAGAAAGAATTCCTCAAGGATTTGAAAATGGAGTAGAAGGACTAAACTTCTTAAATCCTGAAAAAGGCATGTACACATATCCTACAGCACTGTATTCAGCAGGACACGCCTGCTTAGATATGGAAAAAGTTAACGATCGAGATTCTATGGTGGTCAACAGAGACAGGAAGTTCTCTACAATAGTAGGTGACTCGGGTGGATACCAAATTGGCAGAGGAGTTATTAAATTTGATTGGCAAGACTTTGAAGGTAACAAAGCAAACAAAGTTAGAAGCGACATTTTAAACTGGCTAGAGCTAACATCAGATTGGGCCATGACCTTAGACGTGCCTACCTGGGCGGCAGATGATCTTAACTCTCCTAAAACAGGATTAAAATCATTTCAAGACACACTGGATGGTACACTATACAACAACAAGTTTTTCCAAAAAAACAGACTGGGACAGACCAAACTATTAAACGTACTGCAAGGAGACGATTGGAACACTGCACAGATATGGTACGATGCTGTGAAAGATTTTGAGTTCGAAGGATGGGCGATGGGCGGTATTAACATGTGTGACATGGAAGTGATGCTGAAAAGACTCATTATAATGAGAGATGAGAAAAAATTAGACGGTAAGAATTGGATGCACGTGTTAGGTACATCTCAATTAGACTGGGCTTGTTATCTAACACAGATACAAAGACAGGTAAGAAAACATATTAATTCAGAATTTACAATAAGTTTTGACTCTGCATCTGCTTTTCTAAGCACAGCCAACGGATTAGTGTACACACAGAATATGTTTACACCGTCTAGATGGTCATTTATAATGGACAAAGCACCAGATGACAAACGATTAAAAGGGTCTAACATACCTTTCCCATTCCAGAGTGCAATTGGTAACAGACTAACAATGGGAGATGTTTGTTATTACGGAGAAGGTGACCTAAATAAAAACGGCAAAGAAGGTGCTACTGCGTGGGATTCTTTTAGTTATTGTTTAATGATGGCTCATAACGTGTACAATCAGATACGAGCTGTACAGGTTGCTAATGACATGAACGATATTGAAAGTGTGGTACATCGGCCACAAGTTAAACACTGGAGAAAGACCAAAACATCAGACACCACAGACGAACACAGCACATATGTTCCAAGAAACATACTGTATTTCAACACATTGGTAGAAGAAGTGTTCACCAGTGAAAAACCCATGGAAGTTATCAACGGTGCATCAAGTTTTCTAGCAGATATTCGAGGCACTCGTTGGGCCAGAGCCACAGGCGGTGGTAAAGGCACGAACAATTTTAGCTCATTATTTGAATAGGAGGACACAATGGCAAATAAAAACAAGCAGTTAAAAAAAGCACAACTGCATCACGAATACCTAAATAGAAAGGTAGAAGAGATATCAGAGTTAAGACAACACGATAGAAGTACAGAGTCTAAAACCATACTGATGAGATTAAAAAAAGAAAAACTGGCATTAAAAGATGAAATTTCACGACTTAAAAAAGAGCTGGCGTAAATTACCAGAGATTCGCAAATGGGAGATTAGCAGTGCTGTTCTCACTGCTGTATTAATTGGTTATTTTATTATCTTATTGACTATAGAAAAGAGTATGCTACAATAGTATTATGGAACGATTTTACGAGAATGGACTGTACGACAAAGGCGAAGTGAATCTTTTCGTTGGAGATGAGATTGAACACACACTGGCTCACGGTAAACGCACACTGTTCCTTGCAAGAAATGATCTAACCACAGACCAAATACTAGAACTAGTGGTTGCTAACGATTGTGAGCACATCTACTATGGTGCAAACAGAATGTACATGCACAGTCACGGCATGCAGTTGCAACAGATGATGAAGTTCTTGGATGATGGGTATTATGTAACAGTGGACTATCCATATGCCATACACAACGAAGTTAAAAAGAAATTTGCTCTAATATGGAAAAGACCCAAGTTTATACCTTTCTGTTCTATTATATTTCCCAACACAGACGAAGACCCACAGGTTCATATCAAAATAGATGATGTAGATTTTAACAAAACCAACACAGGTGTATGGGCAATGAGTTTAAACAAAGCGAAAGCAACAGCAGGATACACCGAATGGGAAGAATACAAGAGTGATAGACCTATTAACCCAAAGGAGACAACCGATGCCTAAAAAGAAGAAAATAACAAAAATAAAAACTGTTAAAAAGAAAAAAGAACAACAAGAAACAGTAGGATACTACTGGGACGGAATTAAAGATAGAATAATAAAAAAAACTAGAAACATACTGTCAATATAATGGACACAGAGCAACAGCACAACCAAGCATTGATTGAACGAGCAAAGCAGAGCTCTAAAATGATCTGGGTAACTTTTCGTAAGGAAGGCATACACAAATACCCGGCCGCACTAACAGATCCTAAACTGGCCACTGGCGGTGAGGATGATGTGAGTTTCTTAGGTTATCCACACAGACACATATTCCACTTCCGAGTGGCCATAGAAGTGTTTCACGATGATCGAGACATTGAGTTTATACAGTTTAAAAGATGGATGGAAAAATTATACGCAGAAAAAACTCTACAGTTAGACTACAAGAGTTGTGAAATGATGTCGGATGACCTGTTCGTGGAAATTACAAAACGATATCCTGGCAGAGCTGTGGAAATAGAAGTATCAGAGGATGGAGAAAATGGATCGAAAGCAAGATATGAAAGAAGTTAATGTATCAGTTAAGAAGCTGACCAAAAGAATGGGATACCTGCCCATAGGCGGCGGTGCTCTCAATGCTTCATACACTTTCGTGGATGCTGTGGCTAATCTATGTTCACAGATGGGCAATGCTGGTTATGTGTACGGCCGAGATTACTATTGGGCCTATCACGGGCATGACGATGATCTAGAAGATTGTGTTACTCTTTGTGTAAAAGATGACAAAATGAAAACATGGATCCATCTCAATGCTCAATGTGGATATCATATCAAACACACTGCTGACGGAGAAGCAGTATTAACAAAGGTAAGAAAATGAAAATATTTTATATGGGGTTGGAGCCCTACGAAGGTCGTTACACACTACAACTAACAGAGTGGGCAGAACGAGCATTTAAAAAAAGAGGCATAGAGTATGTGATTGTGCCAGGTACCACCATTGATAATTCCAAAGCCATAGTAACAGGACAGGTGCTGGATGCACACGGTCGTTCATACTTTGGCATGAGTCAATTAATGAATTTGGTTAAAATGATGAAAGCAGGAGAGATTACATCCAACGATGCAATATTCTTTGAAGACATGTTCCAACCAGGCATGGAATCTCTGCCATACATCCTACAGCAATCACCAGAAAAATACAGACCAAAGATATTTTTAAGATGCCTAGCACAGGCGATAGATCCGGACGATTTCGTTCATGTGTGGGGAATGAGCAAGTGGATGAGTCTGTACGAAGAGATGTGCAATGAAATTCCTAATGTTCACATATTAGCTACTAATGAAGAAATGGTAGCTCATATGCGTATAGCCAATTGGCGAGCTCCAATTTACAACATATCAGGATTGAGTTTTGGCAAACAAGAAGTGTTGTCCAGAGTAAAAACTGTTAAACCTTTTGAGCAGAGAACGAAGAGAGTCTGTTTTGCGGCTCGTTTTGATCAGGAGAAACAGCCAGATTTCTTTATGGATCTAATACAACGGGTGAGAAAACAAGACCCTTCTATTGAGTTTGCTGTGTTCTCCGGAGGACCTTTAAGAAGCAACAACGAAAAATATCTCACCAGAGCTAGAAATTTAGAATCTCGAGGTGATTTAAAAATTTATGAGAATCTTAAAAAAGACGAATACTACGAGCTACTAGCAGATTCTAGAGTGCTGTTTAACTGTGCTCTACAGGATTGGGTAAGCAACACAGTGTCTGAAGCAGACACACTGGGTTGTAATGTGTTGTATCCAGCATACAGATCATTTCCTGAAACATTTGCCAATGACAGAGACAGACTGTACATACCATGGAGTCAGGAAGATGCATATCAAAAATTAAACATTCTATTAATGAGACCTCATGAGAACATGGGCAAACTGTCTGATTGGACCGATGGCACCATCGATAGAATGGTAGACATAATGACCGGAGACGGTGAACAATGGAGAAGAGATGGTAGACACTACAGAGATCGAGTCGCAGAGTCCAAGTATTAAAGGCACTAATAAATAGGAACCAACACAGAGTTCAATTGACAATGTGGTGGCAACTGCTGTGCAATGGTATAACAAGATACAAGATTAAAATTCAATAGTATGAGAATATCTTCGTAAATATTACACCATGGATCCTAAACAAAAATATCAACTTTTTAGACAACGTAAACATTTCTGTACCGCTCCGTGGAACCTGTTATATGTAGGAGTCGACGGATCAATTAAAACGTGTACACACGGAGGTATTATGGGAAACCTACAGGAGCATGATATTGCTGAAATATTACCTAACAAAAAATTTAAATCATTAAGAAAAGAAATACTAGAGGACAAAATAACAGATAACTGTAGAAGGTGTTTGATGAAGGAGAACACTTCCAGTGCAGGTGAGTTTAAAGGACTACGAAACCATTATAATGGGTTGAGTATACACAGCAGTGTGGATTACACAGACGTGTCTCAATTTGAACTTTCGGCATTGGATTTACACTGGAGTAGTACTTGTGATCTAAAATGTGTGACTTGTTGGGCTGGACAAAGCAGTAGTATTGCCCGAGAACAAAACAAGCCAGTGAAACACACACCGACCAAAGTTGCTAATCAAATTATCGAGTTTGTTACTGCGAATCAAAGTGGACTGAAAGAAATTTACCTGAGTGGTGGCGAGCCTACATTGATCAAATATAACCTTAAATTATTAAAGCAGATCGAAAAAAGACCTGACCTAATTATTAGAGTGAATACAAACATGCAGTGGAAACAAGATAATAAAATAGTAGAGGAAATACTTAAATTTCCAAATGTATTATTCACTTGTAGCATAGACGGGACGAGAGAAAAATTTAATTACATAAGACGAGGTGCCAGTTGGAATAGAACACTATCAAATATCAAGTTTTTACAGGGCCAGCCTAATGTTGATATTAGAGCTAATACTGTGTTCTTTGTGTTAACAGCCCAGCAACTGCCAGAAATTATTGATTACTTCATGGAAGAAATTGGCAGTGTTGATCACACAATTAATCTGTGTGGCATGGGGCAATACCACCTACGTTGTCGTAATTTGCCTAGCGAAATTAAAAGGTCGGTTCGAGAAAATTTAAATAATACTTTTGAAAAATACAAAGATAACTTGAACATTGCCGGGAATCTTAAGAACTGTATACTGGAATTAGATAACGAAGGCAGTAGTGTTGAATATAAGGAGTACTTCGATAACATTGATATTTTACAAGGATCTAACTGGCGAAAACTTTATCCGGAGTTAACATGAAAAATGCATTATTGATAGGATGCGGTAATCAAAGAGGCGAATGTATTGTGAATGGCTGTATAGAAGCCGGTTATTCAGTGACCAACATAGGTTCAGGTGCTTCTGCAATACAAACAGTGAACAACATTAAAATTGAATGGAAAGACTTAGATATCATAAAACTGCACAAGATACTTGTAAAAATTAACCATAAAGTAGACTTTATATTTTTTAACCAAAATGCTTCTAGTTTGTCGAATATAGATTTTACACAACCAAAAAAAACAATTGACACATGGAGGCTCGTCAAAAGTTGGGGTCACAGTTATTGGTTAAGTTGTCAATTACCGTATTTCTTGATCAAGACTCTAGAAACAAATCTACATCATGAAACTATAATTGGATGGATGCTTTCCAGTTACATAGACAAAAATAAAGAAGGTGTGGAAACACATCCTGATTACAGCGGTAACAAATATACAAATTACATGTTAATGAAGAATTTTAATACAAAATATCAATGCTTTGGTATAAATCCCCAATTCGAAACTGGTGACAAGGTCCAGACTTTGATCAAAGAAATATGCTCGGGCAATAAAAAGTGTGATGGTAAACTTTTTTAAGTTGACTAAACGTAATAATACAATTATAATAGGAGTACAATGATGGATGAGAATATTTTAAATGACAGTTGGGAACCTAAAGGCACTAATAAAGCAGTACTTGTAATAGGTGGTGCTGGCTATATAGGATCACACACCTGCAAAGAATTAAGAAAAAACGGGTATACACCTGTGGTGGTGGACAGAGAGGTCAAAAACAAAATACAATCAGTGTTGTACGGTCCTTCTTTTGAATTGGATTTGCCTAAGAACATAGAAACTCTAGACGAAATTGTAAAAAGATACAACATAGACAGTTGTATACACTTTGCCGCTTATACCAGAGTTGATGAGTCTGTGAGTGACCCATCTAAATACTACATTAACAACGTGCTAATGACTTTCCGATTGATAGAAAAATTAAGATCATTGGGAGTAAACACTTTTGTATTCAGTTCTAGTGCGGCAGTATATGGCACACCAGCTGGTGGTATTGGCAGAGACGATGAAGAAAAATTATTACCTATTAACCCATATGGTCGTACAAAATTAATGGTAGAACAGATACTGCAAGACTATCATGTTGCTTACGGTTTTAACAGTGTGAGCCTACGATATTTTAATGCGGCTGGATCAGACGTTGATGGAGAAATTGGAGAGAATAGAAAATCACCATCTCATATTATTCCTAGAGCTATAGATGCAGGGAAAAAAGTAAAAGAATTTCGATTGTTTGGCACAGACTTTGATACAGCAGACGGAACCTGTGTGAGAGACTATGTGCATGTTACAGATCTTGCTCGCGGTCACGTGCTGGCTCTACAAAAAGCACACAAGGAAAAGATATGTGCCCGTTATAATCTAGGATCAGGCACGCCTACCAGCAATCGTGAAGTGTTAACAAGTGTACAAAGATTTACAGGTGCTATGAACATTAAAGAAGAACCTAGAAGAGCTGGTGACCCTGCTGTGTTGGTTGCAGACATAGCCAGAGCTGTTGAAGAATTAAATTGGCGACCCGAGCATAGCGACATTGACAACATAGTACGAACTGCTGTACAATGGTATAACAAGACCAATCAAAAGGAGATTAACTAAATGGCCAACGATAGAATGCAAGATCCTTATATACAAGAACTAGTGGGTGAATTCCAGAACAAGAACAAGCCTGTATCTGAGACAATACGAGAACGACTTAAAAAAGCAGGTGAACGATTCTATGCCGCTGATAATATTGCAGATTTTATAGAAACAGGTGAACGAGAACAGTTGATAGAAGAATTAACACCAAAATTTGAAGCAGTGTTGGACAGCCTAGTGATTGACAGAGAGAATGATCCCAACAGTCGAGGCACAGGAAGAAGACTTGCTAAGATGTATATCACGGAGATCATGGGAGGCAGATACAGTGCCAAGCCAGAAGTAACAGCATTTCCCAATGAAGACGGTCGTTACGATCAACTGATTGTGGTACGGTCAGACATCAAAAGCATGTGCTCACATCATCATCAACCTGTGACAGGCATATGTTATATTGGTTGTCTTCCAGGTACAAAGTTGATTGGACTGAGCAAGTACACTCGAGTTGCACAGCATCTAGCACATCGAGGACATCTACAAGAAGAATTAACAGAAATGATTGCATATGAGATTACAAAACTCACAGAGAGTCCAGCAGTGGGTGTGTATATCCGAGCAAGACACGGATGTTGTGAGAACAGAGGTATACGAAGTGCCAACTCCAGCACACAGACCACAGTGTTAAAAGGTTTATTGAAAACGGATCCTGCATTAAAGAATGAGTTTATGCACAATATACAATTACAAGAAACACAGTGTGGTACTAATGGATAAAGAAAAACAACAACCTACACAATTAGAATTAAACTACGATGCACGAGTGGCAAACATTCCACATCTCAATGTGGGATCAGTAACGAAATCGGTCACAGTGAATGCGTTTGACAGCGGAACACCAGACATGTTTGACAGTGTGTTTGACTACATGGATCTTAAAAAGAAATACCCAGCACTGCAACAGGCATGGGATCACTATCAATCAGTGTTGAAGATGTGCAAATTAAAAGAGTCAGAGGATAAACGATGAGAATTGATTACAACGTACATCTAGATTATTCAGATGTGCTACTAAAGCCTAAACGTTCCACCCTGAGTTCCAGGAGAGATGTGGACATCTATCGAGAGTTCCGTTTTCGTAATGCCAATAAGAGTTTGAGATACACTCCCATAATGGCATCCAACATGGATGGGGTGGGCACATTTGCTATGGCCAAAGTGCTACAGGAATTCAAGATGATGACTGTGATAAGAAAACACTACACATTTGACGAGTGGAAAACAGCAGTCAGCACAGGATTGAGATTGAAATATGTTTCTGCCTGCACCGGCACAGGTGCCATGTGGGATGAAAATGCCCCAGACTATCAAACTCTTAAACGAGTAATGTCAGCATTTCCAGCTATACCTTTCATCACTATAGATGTTGCCAATGCCTATCACGAGCAGTTTGTGGATTTTGTAAAGAGGATACGATCAGAATATCCAGACAAGGTGATCATTGCAGGCAACGTGGTATCACCAGAAATGACAGAAGAATTGATCATCAACGGTGCTGACATTGTGAAAATTGGCATAGGACCGGGATCGGTATGCACCACTCGTACACAAACAGGTGTGGGTGTGCCTCAATTCTCAGCCATTGTAGAATGTGCTGATGCGGCCAACGGAGTGGACGGACATATTATTGCAGACGGTGGTTGCACACAGCCAGGCGATGTGGCCAAAGCATTAGCGGCAGGAGCTCACTTTGTGATGCTGGGCGGTATGTTAGCAGGTCATGCGGAATCAGAATTTGAACTGCAAGACGGCAAAAGAGTATTCTATGGTATGAGTTCACAGTCAGCGTTTGATGAGCACGGTGCTCGCAAAGACGGATATCGTGGCACAGAGGGTAAAACAGTTGTTCTAGACGACAGAGGTCCTGTAAGAGACACTGTGGAACAGATATTAGGCGGAGTAAGAAGCACTTGTACATACATCGGAGCAAGAAGAATTAAAGACATGCCCAAGTGTGCTCACTTCGTAAGAGTTAACAATGTAATCAATGGAGTTTATGACAGATACGAAAGTAACAAATAAATTATATTTCACCAACATCCAGATGCGTAATGCTCTGATTCAAATTGAGGATCGTCTGGTGCATTCAATGTTTATACCAGATATTATACTGGGAGTGAACAGAGGAGGATTGATCCCAGGCGTGTACCTGTCGCATCGGTTGAACCGTCCACACGAAGCATTGGATGTGCGATTGAGAGATCATCGAACAGAGTCTGATCTTGATGTGTTGTACAGACATGTATCTCGAGGTAGCAAGATATTGATCATAGATGATATCAATGATTCTGGTGCAACATTTGATCACATCGCAGAAAATTGTATCTACGACAGTAATATTCGTTATGCGGCAGTTATCAATAATCGACCATCTGCGTTTGAGGTAAATTATCACGGTTATGAAATTGACAAAAGTGTGGAAGATCGTTGGGTGGTATTTCCATGGGAAGAATGGGACAAATAATTGTCACTTTGACAAACAAAAAATAATGTAGTATAATAAACATATGAAAGCTGGCAAGATATGGGGATCAACAGAACTGTTACACGCCAATGGTGTGTTGGAATTCCATAGGATAGAATACAAAAAAGGTGGCACCTGTTCCAAACACCTGCACCGACACAAATGGAATGGATTTTTTGTAGAGTCCGGACAGATGAAGATCCGAGTATGGCAGAAGGATTACGATCTCGTGGATGAGACCATACTAAATGCAGGCGACTTCACTCGAGTCAAACCTGGTCTGTATCACTCTTTTGAAGGGTTAGAAGACGGTGTGGCATTTGAGCTGTACTGGGCGGAGTTCAATCATGACGACATTCAGCGAGAATCTGTGGGGCATCTAAACACAGGCAATGTGGTTCGACTGGACAAGAAAGCTAAAAAATAGTGGAAAAGAAATACTATTATTCAGAAATATTCTACTCTATACAGGGAGAAGGACACTACACAGGCATACCCACTGCTTGGGTAAGATTCTTTCTATGCAATCTACAGTGTGATGGATTTGGGCAATTGAATCCCACCAACCCAGACACATACGAATTGCCCTACGAGACATTTGATGTCAGCCAAGTGAAACGGGTGGAGGATCTACCTGTGTGGGACAAAGGTTGCGATTCTTCCTACACATGGGCAAAGAAATATCGACATCTAATGGGTCAAGCCACTACCTCAGAGTTAGCGGACCGAGTCATCGACATATTGAAAAACGAGTCTAATCCCAAAGGTCTGTTCCTACATCCTGTGTCAGGACAGCATCAACATTTATGCATCACAGGTGGTGAGCCCTTGATGCCGCAATCACAACAGGCATTTGTCGGCATGTATCGAGAATTAGAACGAAGAGGCAATCTGCCTTCTTCCATCACATTTGAAACCAATGGTACACAGACGTTGACAGACGAATTTAAAGACTTAATCTCAAGTGTACACACAGAAATATTCTTTTCTGTATCTCCCAAACTGTGGACAGTGGCAGGCGAACGCAGAGAAAAAGCAATCAAGCCTGAGACTGTGGCCGAATATGTGCAACACAGTCCCAATGGACAATTAAAATTTGTTGTGGGCAACCGAGATGAACAGTGGACAGACATGGAGGAAGTGCTGAAACTGTTCCGCGATGCTGGGGTGGACTATCCTGTGTGGATCATGCCCGTGGGTGCTCGAGAAGAAGAACAATCAGACACAGCAGGTGATGTGGCTCGCAGAGCTTTTCAAAGAGGCTATAATGTGGCGGCCAGAGTACATGTGCATCTATTTGGTAATTTAATTGGCACATAGACATAGACAAAAAAAGAAAAATAAACTATAATAAAGGTATTATGAAAGTAAAGAAAACTGTAAAAAAAACTGATAAGAAAAAGACCAAAGGTAAAAGTGAAGATCCCATGGTCAAAGTGCTACAGGTCAATGTTAATCCAGAAAATCCCAAGAACGGATTCTTTGAGTTGGACTGGAACGACGAGTTTGTCAACATGTTGAAACAGAACGGCTATACAGGAGAATCTGAAGAAGAAATTGTGGATCGTTGGTTTCAAAGTTTATGCAAGACCATAGGCGGCGAACAAGGCGTGGATGTCACAGGCGCAGGGTATGTGCAAGTTAATCGCAGAGACGACGGCAAAACTGAGGTGTCTTAATGACACACATAATTGTAGATACAGCGAATACATTTTTTAGGGCTAGACACGCATTTCGCGGAGACGCATCTGAGAAGATTGGCATGGCCATACACATCACACTAAACTCGATTAAAAAGGCCTGGCAGGATTTTGATGGCTCTCACGTGATATTCTGTCTAGAAGGCAGAAGCTGGCGTAAGGACCATTACCCACCCTACAAAAGAAACAGAAAAGATCTTGCAGATGCAATGAGTCCTGCGGAACAGGAAGAGAACAAATTGTTTTGGGAATGTTATGATGATTTTGTACAGTTTGTGAGAACCAAGACCAATGCAACTGTGCTACAGAATTCTAGAGTGGAAGCAGATGATCTTATTGCTCGTTGGGTCGACCGACATCCAGATCAAAAATGTGTGATTATTAGCACAGACAAGGACATGAATCAATTGGTATCTGATCGAGTATCACAGTACAACGGTGTCACTGAGGAGACCATGCGAACGGATGGTGTGTTTGATAAAAAAGGTAACCCTGTCATAAACAAGAAAACAGGAGAACCAAAGAAGTTGGATGCTCCGGAATGGTTGCTGTTCCAAAAAGCCATGAGAGGTGATCCATCAGACAACATATTTTCAGCATATCCAGGTGTCCGAACCAAAGGCACAAAGAATAAAATTGGCCTAACAGAAGCATTCGCCGACAGAGCCGACAAAGGCTACACATGGAACAATATAATGTTGAGCAAATGGGTGGACAAAGACGGCAAAGAACATCGAGTGTTGGAAGATTTCAACAGGAACATGCAACTGGTGGACCTACATGCACAGCCAGAAGCCATTGTGCAAGAGCTGGATCAGACGATAGACCAAGCCCGAGCAGACAACAAACAGATCGCACAGGTAGGTGTGAGATTCATGCAATTTTGTGCCAGATACGATCTACAAAAAATCACAGAACAAGCACAACTGTATGTGGAACCATTCAATGCTAGACTCGCTTAAAAACAGCATACACTATGATTCAATTGTTAAAGCTCTTAGAAACTCAAAAACAGCATCATCATACGATAACATATATTCAATCAATTTTGATCATCTTTTTTCAGATGATCTATTACAAATTAAAAAAAATACAAACGGTGAACGAACATGCGTATTAATATTTTCTCAAGAGCCTCACTATTTTAATCCAGGAAGTACAATTTCTAGACAATGGTTGCAATTTAAAGACCTACTATTAAAATATCAAATATTTAATTGTGATTTTTTTGTAACCTGTTTTGATACAAGTACATCCAATTCTAGCATAGAATATCTCAACAAAAATTTTTATGATTGGAAATTTCATACAATCGATGTAGGCTATCCTTATTGCTATAACAGTTTTGCAGTCAACGAGTCAAAAAATACTTCTGATTTATTTTTAAATGAGTGTACTATGAAGTTTTCCCATCTTAATTTCACCCACAGGATGCATCGGCAACTGTTTTCTAAATTCCTCATACAGGAAGAGTTAGTGAAAGATAATCTCATTGCTATCAATGCTTCCCAAACCAATATTAGAAACGCTGAAAAAAGAGTTACTGACGCTAAAAAATTACTTGATCGGAATCAAAACGATGGTTGGTTTTATAATAAAAATTTACTGGAGTTATGGAAAGCTGTGCCTTTAGAATATCATCGACACACAGACATTGATGATAATTTTGATGCAACAGAATTAACTTTTTTAAACAAGGCGGCATTTAATATCGTTAGTGAAACTGTGTTTGACTATCCATATGTTCATCCAACAGAAAAAACTATACAGGCATTGCTGTCTAAAAGGCCATTTATCATGATTGGACCTCGTGGAAGTCTACAACATCTTCGTGATCGAGGGTTTAAAACATTTCACACCATGATAGATGAGTCATACGATCAACTTGCTGACCCAAACCAACGACTGGAAGCTGTCATGCAACTGATACTAGATCTCAACAAAAAATCACAACAAGAGTTGAATGATATTGTTTATGCTGTAAAAGACACGTTGATTCATAATTATTCTCTCATGAAAAAATCTTTACAATTATCACGGAATAAAGTATAATAAACATATGACTATAAATGCAAAAACACTAGTAAAAGATCGATTTTGGATCATTGAAAAGAATGGTCAAAAATTAGGCACGCTACAAAAAGAAGACGCCAACGGTTGGATCTTTCTCAGTAGACAGCAGGAGAAAGAGATATTCCACACACAAGACAGTCTGTATGAGAAATTTGGACAGGGCATATTTGCCAACGATATACAAGTACCAGATCACCCTGTAGAAGAATCCACAGATTGGGAGGTGCACGGATTTCCTGTCAATCAACGACCATACAATCCTGTGTTCGACGTCCAGCAACAGTTGCCCATGTATACCAAAACACCCAAATCCAAGAGTCAATTTTGTGCAGGCTATTACATCATTGAGTTTGAGAAGGGCTGGAGGAAAGCCTACTGTCCCAAGGTAATTACACTACAGAGGTATGCTTATCGAGGACCTATTCGAACCAAAATAGAAATGCAACAAACATTAAACAATGCCATCAAAGAACAAACTACAAACACAGCCAATTGAGGATTTTATTGGTCGAGTTCGCACTGCTAAAGCTCGTCAGGACAAACAGATCATCCTGACACTTCGAGATGCAGAGCGATTATCTGACAGTCTCAGTCAAACCATGACCAAACTGGTGGGCATACAGGAAGAGATCATAGATGCTCTTAAAACTGCTCAACAAGCACAGACGGTCAACATCGAAATGGATGGTGGTGACTTCTCTGAGAAATAATAACTTCATATAAACCTAAAGATAACATTCCGTTCTGCCCGATACTACCTAGAGATAACTTTTCTGGTAAATACAGTTGTATGAAAGTGACCTACCTATATTTAAAAAAACACAACCAAACGGGGTTGATGTACTTTGGAAAGACGGTGAGAAACCCGGAATCCTATACGGGTTCAGGTGTCTATTGGACCCGACATTTAAAGAAGCACGGAGATGACGTATCAACTGTGTGGACCAAGACTTTTACAGACAAGAAAGAGTTAGTAAAATACGCATTAGACTATTCTATGAAGCACAACATAGTTGAATCAAGAGACTACGCCAATTTAAAAGAAGAAGATGGTTTGATGGGCGGTGATACAGGTGTTACAGAGCAAGGAAGAATGAAGATCAAAGCATCATCAAAAGCACATAGGCACAACGAAGAAACAAAACAAAGAATTAGAGAAGCACGGGCAACACAGAAAGCACCGATGCTTGATAGAAAACACTCTGCAGAAACGATACAGAAAATTAAAGAAGCAAGAGCAAAACAGAAACCAAGGATTGGTTACAGTTGGTCTGCTGAACAAAGAGCAAAATTTAAATCCGTAATATTAAAGAGGAATTTGATTAGTGTCCAGGCCTAAACCCACAGTGTTACTTCAACACAGCAACAAGACTACCTTCAAGATGGATGAGGTCCTAGCGGCTGAGGGCATCTGGGCAGTTTTCTATGATGGTAAACCAATCAATCTTAAATCATCTAGCTTGGTTGCTAACTATCCCGGACCAAAATACAAGAAAGTTTCATTCTCCAACCCAGGACACGCGGAGAACCTAGCAAAGAAACTGAACACACAACACGGCACTGACAAGTTTGGTGTTTACCTTTTAAAGACCGGCGACAAATTCACTAGATAATTAACTGTACAATGGATCGCAAGACAGCCTACACCCGGACCTTCATGCAACTGCTGGAACAACCCATACATGACGAGACCGTCAAGACCAACTACTACACATGGTGGCAGAACGTCAGGGAGAGTTACCAGGCCAGATCCCTGAGATTGACCAAACAGGGCTTCGAGATGTTGGAGAGCATAGACCTCAAGACATACACCGTGAAATTCCCACAGAAGATCATATTCACCCCCCAGACATACCTTTGGTTGGATGAGTTCGTTGACTGCCCATACTTCGTTGACAAGGCAAAGATCATTGTCACAATGGAGAAGATGGCACTACAACTGATGCTTTTCGCTGGAGATGTGACGAAATACGGTCTAGCACGTGCGATGAGCAAGGCCGAGGACCAAGATGAATAAATCATACTGTAAGTTTCCATTCATAGGACTACAATCAACCCACAAAGGCAACAAACTGTGTTGTTCCGCTAATAAAATAATTAAAGGTATAACAGCCAAAGAATTCTGGGACAGTGATTACATGGCCGATGTCAGAAGCAAGATGATCAACGGTGAGACAGTGAGTGCCTGCACTTCTTGTTACAAAGAAGAGGAGCAAGGAAAATTAAGTCTCAGGAATCATTACAATGCTAGGTTCAAAGACTGGGAGCAAAAGGAAACACCTACAGCAATGGATTTAGATTTTAGCACTCTGTGTAATTTAAAATGTATCATGTGTGGGCCTGGACGTAGTTCACAATGGAGCAAAGAACTAGGACAAACAGAAAAGTTACCAATTTCAAAAAAAGAGATAGACGAACTATGTAATATATCAGAAAATATAAAACATTTAACAATACAAGGGGGTGAGCCTAGTATAATGCCCGAGTTTGAATATTATTTCCAGTATTTAAAAGACAAGAACCTAATACAGAATATTGAGATAGATTGTATCAGTAATCTAACAAATGTAAACAATAAATTTTACAAACTACTGTCAGAATTTAAAAATGTGAATTTAGATGTCAGCATTGATGCGTATGGAGATGCATGTAATTACATCAGATTCCCCAGCAACTTCAAAAAGATAGAACAGAATATACTGAGTCTCATCGATCGAAAGATACAAGTCAACTTACAAATCTCCTTACAGACATTGTCAATGTACAATTTTTATGACTTTCTAGTTTGGATACACAATATCAACTCCAAATTTGAGAAAAAAAATAAGAAAATCGGAGTACACTTGTCTTTTGTGGAAGGTCCTAAAATCTATGATATAAATTTTGCACCAATAAAGTTGAAGGAGAAATTTTTATCAGATATAGCGAAATTTAAATCATCCTACAGTTTAAAACATAATTTAAAATTTAATATGTCTATAAGAAACATCGAAAAAACCTTACTGTCTACCCATACCACTGACCATTGGGCGGATTTGGACCAAAATATCCAAATATTAGATCAAAGAAGAAACATAAAAGTTACCAATTACATTCCGGATTTCTACAAATACATCTAAAAAACCAATAAAATCAACGACTTATCGTCAGGTTGACGTGCAACACAATTCTGCTATACTTGTATTATAAACATTTTTAAAACGAGGAGCGAAAAATGGTAAAAAAAGAAAAACAAGCAACAATCGGTAGTCAGAACAGAACAGTAACACCCAACGAAGCCAAAGCGGCTCTAGCACATTGTCTTAAACTACAAAGACCCATAATGATGTGGGGTGCACCAGGTATTGGTAAATCAGACATAGTTAAACAGATAGGGGAAGAACAGAACAGAACAGTGATCGACATTCGATTACCTCTTTGGGAACCCACAGACATCAAAGGTATTCCTTATTACAACCAAAAAGAAAACAACATGGTTTGGGCGGCACCGGCAGAATTACCCACTGACCCTAAATCCACAGCAATTATATTTCTAGATGAATTAAACTCGGCGGCGCCGGCAGTACAAGCGGCGGCTTATCAGTTGATTTTAAACAGACGAGTTGGACAGTATCATCTACCCAAAGGTGTTGCTATTGTAGCGGCAGGTAACAGAGATGCTGACAAAGGTGTCACATACAGAATGCCGGCTCCATTAGCGAACAGATTCGTTCACGTGGAATTGAGAGTGGACTATGATGACTGGATGATTTGGGCAACCAACAATTATGTACATTCAGACGTTGTGGGGTATGTGACCTTCGCAAAACAAGATTTATATGACTTTGACCCTAGAGGAGCATCAAGATCGTTTGCTACTCCTAGGAGTTGGAGTTTTGTATCAGAACTTCTATCAGATGACCTGCCAGAAAGTACGCTCACTGACCTCGTTGCAGGCGCTGTTGGAGAAGGCCTGGCCGTTAAGTTTATGAATCATCGTAAAATTAGCGGTCAGTTACCTAATCCTTCTGATATATTGAGCGGTAAGGTTAAAGATCTAAAATGCAAAGAAGTATCAGCAATGTATTCTTTGACAGTATCACTCTGTTATGAATTAAGACAAGCACACGAGAAGAAAGAGAAAAACTGGAACGACATGGCAGACAGGTTCTTTGACTATATGATGGACAACTTTGAAACAGAGTTGGTTGTTATGGGAGCAAAGATTGCATTGACCAACTATCAGTTACCTTTTGATCCGAGCAAATTAAAATCATTCGATAGGTTCCATAAGAAGTTTGGCAAGTACGTCATAACTGCTATGGAGTCTAAATAATGCCCACAGACGCACAAATAATTGACAAACTGGTCACAGCAAGAATAGCACTGCTACTGAAACAACCTTTCTTTGGCAATCTAGCTACTCGACTTAAAATTGTAAATGCCGATGACTGGTGTCCTACAGCGGCCACAGACGGCAAACACTTCTATTACAACACAGACTTTATTGATTCTCTAACTCCAAGAGAAACAGAATTTCTTTTTGGACACGAAGTACTGCATTGTGTGTTTGATCATTTCCAATTGAGAGCCGGCACGAGAGACTCACAGATTTGGAACATCGCGGCAGACTATGCTGTGAATCAGATATTAGTGGACAACAGGATTGGTGAAATGCCCAAAGACGACAAAGGCAAAGACAAAGGTTTCCAGGATGACAAATACAGAGACATTGCATCCGAGGCAATCTATGACGAGTTATACAAGAAAGCAAAAAAGAACGGCAAGTCCATGTTGGACAAATTGGGCAAACTGTTGGATGAGCACATTGATTGGGATAAAGATTCACAGGGCAACATTGAAGGCAAAGACAAAAAAGGCAAAGGCAAAAGCGGTGGTGCTCCAAAATACACCAAAGAAGAATTAAAGAAGATCAAAGACGAAATGAAAGAAGCAATGATTTCAGCGGCACAGAGCACAGGTGCTGGCAATCTACCAGGTGCCATCCAAAGAATGATTCAGGAATTAACTGAACCTAAAATGGACTGGAGAGAAATTATACAGCAACAGATTGTTTCCACAATGAAGTCAGACTACACATTTATGAAACCCTCGAGAAGAAGCTGGCACATGGATGCCATCCTACCAGGCATGATCAACACAGACAAGATTGATATATGTCTAGCACTGGATGCTTCGGGTTCTATCTCGGAAGACATGTGTCGAGAATTTCTATCAGAAGTACGAGGCATAATGGAGCAGTATAAAGACTTTAGAATACATTTATGGAGTTTCGATACTGCTGTGTTTAATCCACAGGTGTTTACGCCAGACAATGCAGACGAAATCGAAGACTATGTGTTAGGGTCAGGTGGCGGTACCGAGTTTGAATGTAATTGGGAATTTATGAAAGCAGAAGGCATAGAGCCTAAGAAGTTTATAATGTTCACAGACGGATGGCCGTTTGACAGTTGGGGTGACCCTGACTACTGTGACACTGTGTTCTTGATCAACAACAAGTATGAGAGAAACATAGAGGCTCCGTTTGGATTAACAGTGACCTATGAAGATTAATCCACGTAATTTTCATCCTAGAAAATTAATAACTCTGCCACCACATTTCGCCACCATGGATATAGGATTTAAAAATGATGGTGAAATAGATATACTGGCTCGTTGGATCTACCAAAACTGCTACAGCAGGTTTGCTGTTGTTAAACAAATTAAATACAATAAAGACAAGATTGACCCAACCACTGTGGTTGGTTTTGAAGAACCCAGCGACCTCACACTGTTTGCACTCAGTGGACCGATCCATAAGCGTCGGGCTGTTTGATATATTTCGATAATTACACAACACAATGAAAGCGTTTATATTATTTTTAAAGGAAGTTGAGAGCACCCATACTCTGGCACAACAGGCATTGACTTCTGCCAAATCACACGGATTGGATGCAGAATTATTTGAAGGGTATGTGCCTTCTCGTGCAGACGAATATATCAAACGTGAAAATTTAAAACCATATACACCGGGTCCTAAATTATACAAAATAAAATGGAGCAAAGGCGGAGTGAGAGGTTGTATGATTTCGCATTTAGAAATGTGGAAAAAATGTGTTGCATTGAACGAAACTGTGGTAATACTAGAGCACGACTCTGTTGTGGTTTCAGACACTTGGAAAACTCCGTTTGATGAGTTACTGCATTTAGACAAACACAGATTTATAGAACCTGATCCAGAGCTAGGACGAGAGCCTTACGTGGAAAAATTAGAACACTATCGCAAAGGTGAACGGCAATTGCAAGGCACATATGGCTATGTGATCAAACCAACAACAGCCAAACGATTGATCCGAGGAGCATACGAAGAAGGATTGACTGCCGCGGATATGTTCGTGAAGGACATGTACTGTAACATACAAGTGGTCAGCCCGCGAGCAGTTACACACAACAATCAAGATTCATTAACCTCCAACAGAGAATTCTATATATAACTTGTATGAAGCTATTAGATGACGGCTACTATATTCCAGATGGTGACGATCCAGTACATCACACAGGCGGAAATGTTAAAGAGCACGATGATAAAATACACGAAGAAGTTCTAAAAAGATCTGTGGGCAAAAAACACATGGTTGATGTGGGAGGAAATGTAGGCAGATGGTCTAAATATTACGCAGATATTTTTGAACATGTCACAGCATTTGAACCCGCTGATTACAACATTGAATGTTTTAAAATTAATACCAAAGACAAAACAAACATCACACTCAACGAATACGGTCTTGCAGACAAACCCGGCAGAGGAAAACTTGCTGTGGCCATAGAAGAACATCTAGGTTCCACGAGAGTATGGCCCGGCGATGAGGGCGATATTGTGTTAAAAACTCTAGACGAACACAACTACGATGTTATCGATGTGCTTAAAATTGATGTGGAAGGGCTTGAAATACCAGTGCTCAATGGAGCAAGGAAAACATTAGAAAGATGCTCACCTGTGATCATTATAGAAAGATGTGTGTTGAATTCCGAAGCATACGGTTACAAAAAAAACGACAGTCATAAGTTGTTAGTAGAATTGGGCTACCAAAGAGCAGTTAAAATAACCAGAGACTGCATCTATACCAAACACAATGTCCACAGAAAATAATATAATCATCTGTTGTCCCAGCAGAGGCCGGCCTGATCTTGCAAAACGAATGGAACAATCGGCCTACGATACTGCTAGATATCCTGACCTTATTAAAGTTAAATTCTATCTCAATGATGATGATCCTGCTTTGGATGCATACAAAAAACACAACCTACGAAATGTTGATATAGGTGTTGACCGTAGCACGGTGATGAGCTGGAATGTGTTGGCCGAGAACGAAAACAGTAAAATGTATAAAATGGTCGGGGATGATGCTGAATTTGTCACACCAGAGTGGGATCTTATATTTTTAGAACAGCTCAATAAACATCCAGATGGCATATTTGCTATTGGCACAGCAACCGGTAAGGAGCACGGATTAGAGCATCAAACATGTCCACATCCTACTGTTGCCAGGCAATGGCGTGATGCACTTGTGTGTTTTGGCATTGCAAAAAATGTGCAAAGAACGTGGGTATCATGACTATTATATGGAAGGGTGGACCAATATTGATTGGAAATACTACGGCATAGACAAAACAAAGTTTTTACCAAAAAGTGCAACAGAAATGTTCGGTGCTGATACAAATACCAGAACATTAGAACTAACGAAGTTTCAGGACAATGAATACATAACACCCAACAAGTATCATCCCAACCAAAAAGGACACGAGTTAATTGCAGAAGAACTGTATCAATTTATTAAAAAACAGTAGCATACCCATTTTACCAAAAGATAGGCTCATAAACGCCAAACTGTTTAATTGACATCCATAATTACATAGTAGTATAATATACGTATATTATAATTAATTGCAATTAAGGAGAAACTAACAACATGGCGACCAAGAAAAAAGACAAGAAGAAAGAAACAGCGGCGGCGACGGCTTCTACTGCATCTGCTTCTACAACCGCACCGAACACTGCACCAGCGGCAGGACAACCAGGTGCTGATCTGTCCATCGCAGATTTAAAAAATTTAGCAACAATAATTGATGTTGCTTCTACTAGAGGTGCCTTCAGAGCAAACGAGATGGCAACTGTGGGAGTGATGTTCAATAAATTGTCGGCATTTTTAGCCCGAGTAGCACCAACGGATACACCGGCAGAACAACCAGTAGTAGGTAAAGACGGGGCTGAACAAGCACCAATACCTACTGGAAAATAGGAGAGTAAAATGGTACAACCAATGATGCCGATGGATTCTGTAGGAACTACAGAAACTATAAATTCTAACAGAAAAAAAATCAAACACGTAGGTAAACTAAAAGATGGCGGTGCCGCTGTTGCTATTATTTTTAGAACAGTTCCGGGAGAGCCTAAAAACTGTCTTGTAATTGGTCCAAAATTTTTAGATGAAAATTATCAGGTCACATTCATGAAGGCTCTAGAAAGTGCAGAAGGTCAATCAGCATTTGAACTGGGTCATCATCTTATGAAATCCAGGTTCACAGATGGTATAGAAATACTGCCGTTTTTACATCAAGGCAATTTCATTAAAAAAATGCCCACTGAAAAAGTGATTGTTACAATGGGAGTAGGGGCCGCAGGCGAAGTGCCTTTGGATGAATTAAACGAAATAATTGCTAAAGAAAAAGGCATCAGTGTCGACGAACTCTCTTTGTTGGATCAACCAAAAACAGCAAAAAAAACTGAGACCAAAAAAGAATCAGATGCCGCTAAACCCAAAGCAACCAAGTCCAAAAAGTAAAAAAACCTGGGTTCAGCTCACACAGGAATTTGTAAGGGAATGGCCCGAAATATTAGAGGGCCTCACCTTTACGAACATGCCCATTCGTTACGTCAAGTGGTGCGACATAGTGCTCAAAAATAAACTCACCATACACATAGACATTGAAAAAGACCTAGAAAGCAAGTCACAGAATGTCGTTGCAAGGGCTGTGAAATCGTACATTAAAAAAAATTACAACAACATACAGACCGTGGATTTGAAATTCGATGTTCCGCGATTGCGGGAGGACATGCAGTCCAAGACAGCTAAACTGATGGACAGGACGTTTAAGAAGAGCTAACTGTATCGTTGGTCGTATAGACGATCCACATAATCCCATTCATAACTTTTGAAAACAACTCCGAAGTCATAATTCTGAGACTCTACAAATGTTTTGGCATCTTCGCCCGCGGCTCGCACATACGAACTGCCCGGCACTAGATCGGGATCCAACCATTTGTTCAAAATAAAACCGTTTTCCACTGTGGGTGTTAGATGCGTGTTGTACATCAGTTTTACGATCTCTCGAAAAGCAGTTCTATAGCACACACGGGGATCTGTGTAAAACACAGTCTCAGCACTCAGTAGAGGTATGTGATCGTGCTTCTGTGCCAGTGTGAAGTCCAATCCCTTGCCGTCATTCTCCAACACCAATCTTTTATTGTACAGAATCACTGCTTGATGTCCGTAGGTGTAATCGATAACAGGATTATAACAGTCAAAGATATAATGCCTCGGACTCTTTAAACTGTCTGGCACATAATCAAAATGGAAATCTTTATCTATCTTTAGTTTGGCAAACACAGCATAGAAATATTCTGACACACTGGTCCTGGCCGCGGTCTGGTATGCTTCGCGGCGACCTTGTACCCTTGCGATCTCGTGCAGGCGATTGGGACGGCCTTTTAGATGCTGTTTGAGCAGTCGTAGGTTGTCTTCTGCCTGTGGTTCTCCGTTGTGTATGTAACACACATCAAAATTCACAGTGGAGGTGCTGGGTTGATCCATGAGGAATTTCGGAGAATACTCGTACAGCTCTTCATTTATATCACATCTAGGAATCAGCAGATTAAGTCGTTTTTCATCATACACATAGAGTTTTTGATCTTCCCAAAAACTAGGCGCAATATGCAAGGGTTCTAGATAATGATAATTCACGTATCGTGCTTTCTGTGATCGAACCTGATCTATAAGGTCATCGAATGTGAAAGAACTGCAATTCCAATTCACCGCGGAGATGCTGGTGTCACTGTGATAGTTTATATCTTTGAAATCTCTTAAAAATTTTAATCCTGTGATTTGTTTTTTAAATTCAGCAGTGGGAATCAACATCAAATCACCCTCTGTTTGATCTCTGCCGTTCCACACGTGTATCTGGCGTTGCTCGTGCTGTTCGGGTATGTAATCAAAATCAAACTGCTGTGTGTTCACGAGGTCTGTTACCAACCAAAAGAATTCTGTATCAACAGTTTCCACAAAACTTTTTAGAATATCCAAATAACTGCCCACAAACGGTGTGACTCGAGCATAGGGAAACTGCTCAAGAGCATTCGCTTTAAATGATTCGTTATTTCGGAAATCTACAAATACACAATCAAACGCCATTGAAATCGTTTATCCTTTCGCAGACATAGTCAACTTCACTGAGGGATAGATATGGATAGATAGGTAAGCTGAGTGCCCGTTTACAAATTTTTTCTGCTACCGGGTGCGATCCCACAGTGTCCAACGGCTTGGTATAGTGTATCTTGGTTTCTATGCCGTGTGTGGCAAGATATTTTTGTAGCTCATCTCGCCGGTTGTGCAGTATAACCAGCTTGTGATAACTGCTGGCAGTGTCTTTGTTTGCTCGTACAAACTCTTCATAAGGCAAATTTTTAAAATAACGTTCTGCTATCTTTGTTCTCCTGGCCTGCAGTGAATCAAATTTATCCAGCAACAGGTTCAACTGTGCGGCGTGATCCTCTGATATTAAACTGTTGTAACCATAAGGTATTCTTTTACCTTGTAATCCGTGTCTTCGCAGACTGAGCAATCTTTCGTACACATCCTGAGAATCCGTTAAAACCATTCCGCCTGATCCAAAGCTGGGTAAATTTTTCGTGGGATCAAAACTGAACACAGACACGTCTCCCAGTTGCCCGGACAATTTCTTGTTGGGCCAAGACCCAATCGAGGCACCTTGTGATTGTGCGGCATCTTCTATGAGGTATGCTTTGTTCTCATCACAGTATTTTCTTATTCGTGCATAGTCTGCTGTGTTGCCATAGAGATTGACATAAACTATCGCCTGTGGTTTTTGTTGTGATTGTAGATCTCCCAGATTGCCTTGTGCATCTACATCGGCAAAATTTAATTTGGCTCCTAGTCTTCGCACGGCGCCTGCTGTGGCAATATAACTCAACGCAGGACATATGATAGTAGAACCTTTATTCAACTGCAGAGCTCTCATAGCAAAATAAAGACCATCCGTGGCCGATCCCACTCCCACTGCATATTTGCGTTTGTATTTCTTGCAGAATGCTTTTTCTAAATTTTCCAATTCGGGACCTTGCAACACGTTGCCTGAACGCCACACTCGTTTGGCACGTCGAGTCAAACGCCAGCTGTAGGCGTCATACAAACGAGCTATACCATTGAATTTAACCTGTGTTACCATGTGTTGTCTGTTTTAATCTCTGTGACATCTTCTCTGATTGCTGGATCGAATTCCGTCATCCAATCATGGTAGTTGTTCAATCCTTTCAACAGTGATACTTTTGGTTGATATCCTAGGATATCCGTCGCTCGAGTTATGTCCAGAGCACCACGAGCAGGATACAATGCATTTCTGCCCGCCACTTCGATCTTGCTCTTGCTGTCTGTGATTGATACTATGTGTTCCGCCAGCGTTGTCAACTGTGTGCCTTCTCCCGAAGATATGTTGAAACTGAGATTGGCCGCACTCGGATGTACAGCACACTGTATGATACCTTCCGCGGCATCGGTCACATACGTGAAATCCACAGCATTGATGCCCTTGTGTACCGTGATGTCTTGGTGCTTCACTGCTTGGTCATAAAATTTGGTCACCACCCGATCCGGTATGTCACCAGGACCGTACACTCCCGATGGTCGGGCTATTGTGTATTCCACATCTGAGAATTGTTGGAAATGTTTGCAGAATCGTTCTGCGGCCAATTTGGCTTCGCCGTAGATGTTGATGGGTTTGGTCCTTGCATTCTCTTTCACGCCGTCTTCAAAATGACCGTATATCATCGACGACGATACAAACACGAATCTCTTGGTTCTAAAATTCTTGCAGTGCTGTAGTAGATTTATAGTGCCATCCACGATGTTGTTCACCCCCAACAGAGGATTGTTGTTGACTAATTTTGCTCGTGGGTAAGAAGCAAGATGTATCACCACATCAGGGTTGTTGTTGAACACCCTCAGCAGTGTGTCCTGGGACGTGACTGTTCCTCGATATCTCAGTACCTGCGGAGCCCAATTCCTCTGTCTCCAACGATGCGTTTTACTCAACTCGTCCGCTGTCAACAAACCATACGTGTCATGATTGTCCAGAGTGATCACCTGATGCTTCAACTCACACAATCGTTCCACGATGTGTGATCCAATAAATCCTTCTCCGCCTGTTACCAATATCTTCAAAATTAATGCCTCCTTTGGCCGTCGAACACACAGACGAAATACAATTCCTTGTCGCTGGTGTTGTACACTCGATGGAATACATCATCCTCTATGAGGACTATATCACCTGCTTTGACTGCGAAGCGTTTTTCATCCAACAGCATCTCTCCTGTGCCTTCCATGAACATGTACACTTCTTCCTGTCCCTCGTGTCGGTGACCCGTGGTCTCCTTGCCGGGATTCAGTCGAGTACTGCTTAAAATTAAGTTCTTGAGTAATTTATTGTCCTGGACAACATAACGTTCATCCTGCTTGACAACTTCGCCACCCACATTGAATTTTCCTTCTATCTTCATAGTACCCTTACATTGTACTTGGTTTCGAATCGTTTTGCATCCGTTTTATCGTTCACAATGGGCTCTCCCTTGATGTTCAGGCTGGTATTCAGCAGTATGGGACAACCGGTGCGTTTTTTCCACTGTTTTAACAGCTCATAGAACCCTGGATTGTCCGTCTTATTGACGGTTTGTACCCGACTTGTTCCGTCACAGTGTAATATGGCAGGACAGTCATTACCATGCGTGTACGCCGCTGTGTATTGCATATAAGGGGCTCTTTTAACACCTTTAGGCAGGGCGAAATACTCATGTACGTCCTCTTCCAGTATGGCCGGTGCGAATGGTCTGAACTCCTGTCTGCGTTTGATGCGGTTCACTGTGTCCTTGATTCCCGGTCCCCTGGGGTCTGCCAGCAGTGATCTATTACCAAGTGCTCGAGGTCCAAATTCTGCCCTGCCTGAGGCCACTCCCACCATTTTGTTTTCGGTCAATTCTTTGATCAGTGCATCCACCGGATATTCTCCCTCGATGTTGTGGCCCAGGAAAGGAGTACGCCATTTTAAATGTTTCTTCTGAGAAGCGGCTATACAGCCCAATGAAGAGCCTGCATCACCTGGGTTTGGCATGATCCAACAGTCGTCATACACTCCCTGGTTCATCAGCACAGCGTTGGCCACACAGTTGAGGGCCACACCTCCACTATAACATAGATTTCGTGATTCGCCGAACCGACTCACTGCTTGTTGTCCCTGTGGTATGAACGATGTGCTCCGTTTCCACATTTGCAACAGCAGTTCTTCTGTGACTTTCTGTATGGAAGCGGCAAGATCCATGGGATCAGCGCCTGGCATCCAATCTCCCAGGCCTCTGTGTAGATTTCTTTTCAATTTAAAAGTCTTGAAATCTATGAGGTCCTGATAGATGGCATCTCTGTGTTTGGTCTCGCCGTATGCAGACATACCCATCAGGATGTATTCTTCTTCACAGGGTTTTAATCCGCATCTCTGTGTGAATGCCGAATACAACAGTCCCACGGAATGCGGGTAACGCAGTGAATCCAATTTCTCTAATCTTTTGCCATGGCCTTTCCACAGAGTCATAGTTTCCCATTCGCCTATGGCATCCACACACAGAACCATGGCATCTGTGAAAGGTGATGTGTAGTAACTGCCCGAGGCGTGTGAGTGATGGTGATCCACATACTCATCTATTTTGATGCCAAACTGTCGTAGATGCTGTGAGGGTAAATTTTCGGTAGTGAACACTTCTGAGTATTGTCCTGCACTGAACTGTCTTCGTTTCTTGTTCCATGGTTTTTCATAATACACCACTCGATCAAAAGGACCGTGGGTCAATGCTTCATCCACAATCGCTTGATTGAGATAATGATCGTTCTTGATCTTGGAATAGCGTTCTGAGTGTGCGGCCCACAGTATCTCGGAACCGTCCACCACTGCCATTGCGGCATCGTGATTCAGACAGTTGATGCCCAGTATCCTCATTCAGTGATCACCCAGGCCCTGTGATAGTAATCGTCGATGTTCTGTTGTATCAACGTTTTGGCCAACTTGTTGGCTTCGTCTGGAGCCATCGGACCGTACTGTCGTGAGGTAGAAAAGTCCATCGTGCTCTTGTCGTTGGGATCTAGATGTGTGCCTTCTATGACGTAATATGTGGTCATGCTATTTGTAGATGAAAGGATCTTTTTTCTTAAGTTCTTTTAACCTTTTTCTATACTTTAATTCTTGTTGAATCTTGTTGTACAGATCTTTTATCCATTGTATCATTGTGTCTCCTTATTGGTTGTATAATTTGTTAAATGTGGGCAACATCAATTGTACAGCATCTGTGTGTGCTGAGTCAAGCGGATGTGTGGTGGCCCTGGGATAATCGTTCATCAGTGCCCACTGGTTGAATCCCATGTGTCGTTCTCCAAACGTGAACCATCGAGAAAAATCAATCTCGGAATGCATGGCTCGCATCAGGGCATCTTCCTCCCACAGTGGTGTGAACTCGTCATAGAACAGGGTGTTGTCCGCCAGGGTGAACATGTAGGGTATCTTACGCTTTTCCAGTATGTGCTGTAGCCACACGATGGATTTCCAGCTCAGGTAGGTCTCGTGGTAACGATTCGCGGCGTGGCGATACAGGGCATCAGCGAATGGTCCTATGCCGGTTTGTTGATATTGTTGTCTTCGCTTTTTCCAAGTTTCTAATATGCCATTGTCCCCTGATAATTTTGCATAAACTTCATTTTGTTTTGATTCAGTGTCCCAGGGTGTTATGGTGGCCCAGCGAGTGTCTTCCAACACATTGTTGCGAGGCATGGCCCAGTCATAACGAGAACAGAAACTCCACATCACTGTGACGAAACATTCCTCTTTTGTGTTTGCAATGTAGTTGAACACTCTGCGAGCAATACCAGGATTGCCTAGTCCGCCTTTGGCCACACAGAAGTAGTTGGCTCCCACTGAGTTGCTTAGGTGTGATGCCCATGCTTTCTTGCTGGGTGTTTTGCTGTCATCGTCAGACAGCTCGTTGCCAAATGTGAATGAGCATCCGCCCGATAGTAGTGTCCTAGTCATATATCTCCAGTACGTTATTTAAAAGAGGGAACACTTCGCCAAAATTTTCTTTCCTGTACTGATCTGTTTGCAGTATTCTCTTTTTCCTCTGTTCACGCATCTGTGCTGTGTCTCTGTCAGCAGAATTCATGAATCTCAGTGTGGGCTGGAAATTGGTCAGCATGCTGTATCTGGAATTTACTATGTTTTTTACCTGCTTGGGCAGTGTCTGCACATTGAAATAGTCTGGATCAAACAGTGTGTTCACATAAAAGAACTTGGGCTGGTATTGTGCCACCCAAAAAGCAATCTTGGCCCAGTTGAACACATTGAAGATGGATACTGTGGTGCATATTTGGAAATCCATGTTGTGTGTTTTTGATTCCTTGAACTTGACAAGGTTTGCATTGACTTCTTGCCAATTGGCCGGGTGTCGTTGATATTCAAAAGGTTCGCCCACATCGTCTATTGAGAATGCTATCTCAACATGTTTGAAACGCGACCAAAGATCAAATATTTCCTGTGGTGGCAGTTGTGTGCCGTTGGTGTTGTAGTGTATGTCTATGTTCTTGGCATATCCCTTCTCCACACAGTGCATCAATATCTTAAAATGATCCTGTATCATGAACGGCTCTCCACCCGTGAACTCAAAATATTCCACGTGTGCCAGATCATCCTTGAGGTCCTCAAAGAACTGTGGATTGCGTTTGGGCCATCCGCCATCTTTTAAATTTTTCCGAGCCACAGGGTTCTCCCCATACTCCATTTCTTCCTGTGCCCATTTGCTCGAACTCCATGATCCGCATATCCGACATTTTAAATTACACACGTTGCCCAGCTTAAAGTCAATGAAACGCAGTGTTGGCTCGCTATCGGGTGTCCATTCTGTGAGACTTTTCTTCATCTTGTATATGGAGTTCTGTCTCTTGGACGTTTTGCCTGCATCCTCCTCCTGCCAACAGCTCTGGCATCCTGTGGGACGTTCACCGTCACGGAACTGTGTTCTCAGATTTGCCATGTATTCCGTTTGTTGTATCGAACTCAGGCTCTGTTCATACACCTTGACCCCGGGCACACTGCCCTTGTACAGACAGCAAGGTGACGCTCCCCCGTTCACATCCACTTCCAGATGTGTCCACGGCAGAGGACAGATGTTTGATTTTATATACCGTTCCACCATGCCAGTATCCTTGTGTCTCTGCTCAATATGTTTGTTATATCCTGTTTACGTATTGCGTCTATGCGTTCCTGTCTCTGTTTGCCTTTTAGTGTGGCTGTGAATGTATCTCTGGTTTTTAGATTCTTTAACACGTCCGTTAATGCTCGTTGTTTTCGAGTTGCACGTGGTTCCATGTATGCCAGTGCTTCATCTATTATGGTGTGCAACAGTTCTCGAGGCAACGACAACGGACTTAGTATTTCGTCGTTGGAGAATGTGAACATCACTTTGGTTAGTATTTCAGCATCTAATTCCTGACTCAGATCAAACATATTTTTAAGCTCTAACAGTCCTGGCAAGGTGAGTGTGTAATCCAATCTCATTTCCCTGGCGGTCTTGGCCACGGCCAGACCTTCTTTAAAATTATTCATCCAATCTGCATAGTTCAATCCGTCTCTGATGTATTCTCCCACTTCTGCTGTGCCATCCAAAGAAGCACACACCTGCCAGTCTTGAAACTGTGGCAGAAGATCAAACAGTTTGATGCCTTTGAACGACGTCCTGCTTAGATTGGTATTGTATCGCACACACACATCTTTAGCGAATCCTAGTTCTATTATTCTCTGCATGGCCTGCCAGTGTATATCCCACATCAGGGGTTCTCCCCCGCACCAATATATCTCTTTTATGGTCTTAGATTCTATGGCACTTAAGAACTCTTCCACAACCTGTGTGTCTTGGAACTGTTTGATCTGCTCTCTCAGCGGTGATGCCATCCACGGCTGATTGTCCTTGTTCCAGGTGCCCTGCTTTCGTGATTCTGCTTCCCAACTGCTGGACAACATATCTCCGCACATCCTACATTTAAAATTACATAGATTGTTAAAACGATAATCAAAACTTATTGTGGGCATTGTGGTGGCGCCCGTGTCATCTGTGCTGTCGTACGCTTCGTCGATCTTATCAGCAAACAGTTGATTCCAGTAGGATCTGTAAACATCAGTGTTCAATAATTTGTGTGTGCATACTTCACATTCAGACAATTCTTCTCCGGCCATCATACGCAGTCGTACAGATCGCATATGTTCTGAATTCCAGTGCTCTTTGAGTGTGAGAGGGTTGTATTTGTTTGCATCATTGCCTGCGTCTATGTACTGGCGGAAACTCTGTGCTGGTTCCCTGGATGCACAACACAGTCGTCTTTCTGTCTGTGGTGACAGGTAGGTGTGTGTCCATGGTGCCATACAGAACGTCTCGTTGCCCTCACTTGGCTTAATCTTTTTCATACAATTCTGCTAATTCTGGAAATACAGTTAATATGTTTTCATCTCTGATAGCATCTATACGCTTCATGCTGTCTTTGAACTGCTGTAGGTCCTTGGAGTTGTCTCTCCTCATCATGTAATCTAGTCCTGATTCAAATCCCTTGGTTGCACGAGTTAGATTATCCTGTGGACGTAACCATTCTAGATGTTTTTCGTATTTTTCTTTTATTCGTTGTTTAAATGCGTCGGGCAATAGATCTATCCTCTGTGCATACGGAAATTGTAATAGATTAAAATTAAAATCCTGGGGTTTTAACAGTCCTTGATCTACCCAATTGCGATGGAAGTCTGGAATGTGCAGAGCATTGATAAGTCCCACTGTGCTGGATATGTAGAAGTCCACTTTAGGACAGACTTCCAGCATACGTCGTCTGTTTGCTACCACATCCGACCACACAGTGCCTTTACGCATGAACTCTCCTCTAGTTCCTTCAGCATCCAGACTGGCTCCTATGGACACAGAATCAAATTTGTTCCATAGTTCCAACACATCCATATCTTTGAATTTTAACTTTGTAAAGTTTGTGTTGTAGATCAATCTCACGTGATACATTTTACGTCTATCTAGTTCTTTTAGAATCCTATAATGCTCTTCCATGATAAGTGGTTCTCCACCTGCAAAATAAAACTGCTCCACGTGATCAAACTGTTCCAACATCTGCTCCCATATATCATCAGAGCTTCTGCCTACTCGCATGATCTTTGCATGTTCAGGTGGTTTGCCTGTTAGTTTTTTATGATCTTCATACCAATTAGACGAGAACCATGTGCCACAACTCCTACAAGCAAGATTGCATAGGTTACTGAATCTTATATCCCAATACTTGATAACAAATTCCGCACTACCATCTGCTTGTGTGTTTTCTGTCATGCCGATGTTGTGTCCAAAATGTTTGTTTGAACTCAAACGCAATGAGAAGAATCCTGACTTCTCTTGATCGTAACATTTAGTACACTGCTTACTTGGTTTGTTTGCCAACATGTTTGTTCGCATCTGTCGCATATCTGGCCCATTAAACACAGTTTCCATAGAGTCTTTGTTTAAATCCCCTACAGGGTATCGGTCCAGGGCAAAACAGCAAGGATATGCACGACCGTCTGGAAAGGCATGCAGATGTAGCCATGGCATCATACAGAAAGTATCTGACTCCAGCAGGAGTTCCTTCTCAGTAGGAGTCATGTCTTTTATCTTTAATTTTTCAGGCTCTTTAGCCCCGTATTCATAAGCCATTGTACCATGCTCCTATCTTTGGGAAAGTCTTGGCAAAATCCTTGCCTCGTCTCTCGTCGTATTGTTTATAGAAATTTTTAAAGTCTGACCTCAGTTTTGGTAAATCAAATGCTTCAGAATGCGGTGTTTTTACTGTGTCTAGATAGTCTATTAATCGTTGGGTGTGTGCCACTTCCATGGGTTCTAAATTCCCTATCTGTCGAGTTAACCATGCATCTAGATTGTTTTTAAACTCTGTTCTCAAGTGGTCTGGCAGTACCAGCGGTGATTGGAATGATGGGAACCTTAAAATGTTTAGGGTGAAATTAACATCCACTCCGTAGACTCGCTTGGCATCAATCTTGTTTTGTACGATCTTGTCCAGGAACTCTGGCAATGATTCCAGGCACAGTGCATTCACCGTACACATGTTGTGCATACCTGCAGGTCGTAATTGATTGATCACATTGGCAAAATTCATGTACCATTCAGAGAAATTCATTCCGTCTCTGATGTAATCCGATTGAGCAAATGTGGCTTCGTTGGAAGTGTATATGTGTAGGTTGGGCACATTTTTACATTTCTCGATAAACTTGAGAAACAGATCCCCTTTGGGTACAAGGTTAGAATTTATAGCAAATCTCATCTTAGGATTTACTCGGTGTTTCTCAGTTTCAAACCAATCTAGCAGTCTCCATAGGTGTGGGCTCATCATGGGCTCTCCGCCTGTGATTCTCAATTCTTCCAGTGTGCGATGTAGATCAGATTCCCACCATTTGAAAAATGCTTCCACATAGGGATTGGTCTCGTCCAACTTGTATGGCTGTGCAGATTCGTGTGAGTGTGTGAAATGATTTCTACCATCTGATACCAATTCAGTGTACGATCCTTTTTGTTTGATGTCTTTGGCCCAGGTGGTTGAGAATGCTGGATTACAATATGAACAAGCAAAGTTACAGGTCCTGTCAAAGGCAATCTCCAAAGTCTTAAGGTCAACGTCCTCTGTTATGGGCGTTTGGCTTGCTACCTCGAGGTCCACATCTGAATAAATTTTACTTTTATAAACTCTGTCACTCACAGCATCTTTGCCCATGTCCTCGATCTTCCAACAGTATTCACACCCCGCGGGTCTTTCTCCTGCAATCATTTTAGCACGATCCTGTTTTTTCTGAGGAGTGTTGTGCAGTTCTTTTGGGTTCTGCGTTACTTTAGCAAGATCAACTCGGTGTGCTGGAGGATGGTGACAGCTTGTGGTCATGCCTGATCCCAGCCATATTGTGGCATTGTACCATTTGGCTCCACAAAACGATGGAGAAATAGAATCTAGTATCTGTTTTTTATAGTCTATGTCTTTCATTGTGTGTTCCTACACTCCTCCCAGAATTCTCTCATCTCCGGAAATGTTTTTAACAAACTAGTGCCACGTCTACGATCGTGTTCCGTAAAAAATGTGTAAAAATTCTTTTTTTGTTCTGTAGTGTTTGCGTAATTTTTTTGCCAGTACGCTAAATTGCGTTGCATTTTTTGAATCTCAAAGTCTTTGAACAGTGTATAATCCGTTTGATCTTCTCCTGAATTTGCCTGCATCCACTCTATGTTCTCTTGATGTATCAGCTGGTACGACTCGGGTAGCAGTGTGATCTGTTGCCAAGCAGGCTGACGCAGTAGGGGGATATCGAACCATACTCGCTGATAGGTGGTGGAATGTTTTCTCCTCAACTGCTGTATGTCCTCCAACAGTGCCCTCAACGAAGTGACAGATAGATTGTTGTAGGTTATTATGAAAGTGACGGAATTACGCACAGGGATCATGGTTAAAAAATCATCCACATTGGCCATCATTTTTTTATAATCTAACCCGTGTCGCATGTACTCTGCCTGTCGGCCCCATCCGTCCACTGAAACAAACTGCATGAAATGTTCCACTTTCTTTTCGTGACATATACGACTCACAGCATTGAAGTATTTGGATTTCAGTTTGGGGTCTGGTGGGCACATGTTAGATGTCACATTCAGGTGTAGATCTGGTTTGGGGTGATCTATGACATAATCAAACACTCGATACGTGTTCCGGTCCATCATGGGTTCTCCACCGGTCATACGGAAATGTTTCAATCCTTTGTACAGCTCCGGCCACCAACGCCAGAATGCATCCACATAAGCATTGGGATCTTTGTTGGGTATGGGTTTTCGACGACCCGCAAAGTGCTCAGGTGCATTATGCTGTGGAGAGGTGGGATATGCTCCGTATCGGTCGATCTCTTTGCCCCACGTGGTGGAAAACTGTGGGGAACAGTAGGAACAAGCAAAGTTACAAGCATTGTTGAAATTCACTTCCACATAACGAGGAGTGTGTGTGGCATCAAAGGGATCTAATTTTATCTTCTCTAGATCTTCCATGGCCCAGGGCTCACCAGAACGATAGTGACGATCTGACATCTCACCTGTGTCTTCCATTTTCCAACAGTAGGAACACCCTGCAGGTCGTTCGCCCGCAATCATCAGTTTTCTTTGTTTTAGTTTTTCCGCTGTGTTATGCAGTGCGGCTGGATTGGCGGCCAGCGAGTCAGCATCTATCTCGTGGAGAGGTGGATGATAACAAGAATTTGTAAGTCCTGTGGGCAGATGCAGTGATACCTGATTCCATTTGGCCAGACACATGGTGGGAGATATTTTCTCTAACTCCTGTTTGGCTCGTTCTGCGTCTGCTTTGTAGTTACTACTCACGGTCTTGTACTCCTGTGTTCTTGTAGGATGGTTGGCAGAACTTGAAGAAACAACTGGCATCGGCATCGTAATCTGCAAGGGGTAATCCCAATCGTTGTCGCAGTGAGTTGCCGTACATTTTGATCAGTTCCTCGGTGTCTTTCTCTATAAAAAAGCTCATGCAATAATCTAAATCTCTAGTGCGTTCAATGTTGAATCCTGTGTTGTTGGCATCGCCGAGAGTGACATTGTAACAGCCCATCCTTGCACCCAACATGGCATACTTGCCGTTTTCCACATCTGCTCCCACACTCTGCCATGTGGCAAGTGTCTGTAAATTTTGTCGGTGTATCCGACTCATGAAATCTGCTGGCTGTATGCGTTCTCCCTGATCCAGACTCATTTTGACACCTTCCCTGAATCCTGCCAGGAATGCCTGTTCTGGAGATGCATGGATCACGGTCTCTGAGTAGACATTGTGTAGGTTCTCGTGTGGCACCGTCCAACAGAAATCTATCTTGGCCCGCTCGTCCACTGCGTTCTCATGGGTTCGCATTGTGAGGCAGGTTTCTCTGGGCCATCCTACCACGCCGCCGTTGCCATATATCAATCCGTTGATGGAATTCCTGGCTCTCCAACGATGCACTGCTTTCCTGTCAGTTTTAGACCAGTCCATTGTCTGTAGTAAAAACTTGGGATCAATCACGTTGTCACCGTCCACGGATATAAAGAATTCTGTTTCCGCAATCTCTGCCGCGGCTTTGTGTGCTGAATCAAATCCCACCACACCGTCCACTCGTTTGGCCCATGGCACGATGTTTAATAGATCAGCATAATTGTATTCCTTGTTGGGTTCACGGAATGATATGAACACGAAATCTAGATCTGATATCCTTACTTTTTCTGCCATGAATACATCCTTTCTCCTTTGTCTATAAACGTTTCTGGCCAATATGGATTGCTTTGTAACAATTTATACCCTTTTTCGTCTGTGGGCAATAATTCGTCTTCCAATGTTTTTAATTTTACAACAGGTCTAGGCAATATCTTTAAACCATTCCATATATAATTCTCTAAACCGCCGTCACGTAATTTAGCATAAGTTTCTGAATTTATTTCTATTACTTTTTCTAATTCTTTGTGTCCTATATGGGTTATTTTTTCCCTTTCCACTTTCATAAAATATTTTAGTCTAGGTCTAGAGTTGAATTGTGAAAGGGCTTTAAAAAATTCGGTCATTTAAATCCTCCCTGATAGACTTTTCATAGTAGTGCCATAATCTGTTAGGTCTGTAACCGCCAATATAGTAGTCATCACCAATTTGATAAGGACTCACGTAATTATAGAGAGTTTTATCCTGATGTATATTTTTTTGTATGCCAATCTTGCCGTGTATAAAATTAAACCATTCGTATCTTACAGAATACTGTTGTGTTGGATCCTGTATCTTGCTGGCCAATCCGTACACCACATCGGTTGTGGGATTGTCGTCATGACAGTTGAGTAATATATTTTGTTTTACAAACTCCCAATGTTTGATTATTAGCTCGCATAATGTGTAGAACTCAAATGCTCGTTGACTGCGTCTAAAATAGTGTAATCCGTTGTACACATCAGGCAGTAGATTCTGTCTGTTAATGTTCCTGTATGGAGAATACTCAACAATGTTGTCTTGATAGTCTCTGCAATGATGTGAAAAGATCAAATCGTGTTGTTGTAGATGATTCCACCACCAATCTATATTTTCAGGAACGATAACATCTGCTTCCAATTTAATTGTGTGCGTGAATGGTGATAGATTAAAAACTTTATATTCGTTGTTCAATTTCCACTCAATATCGTTGCTGTCATCGGTCTCCATCACAATCACGTGATCAAATACATCTGCCAGTACCGGTGTTTGCTTGTCTGTTATTACTGCCACTTGATTTATACTGCATTTACTTTTGATGTTCTTACATAGTTCAATACTCAGTTGCATATAATCCACTGTGGAGTTGTTCTGTGCTATCCATAGAAATCCTCTAGTCATTCCAATACTCCTTGTCAAAAACGTGTACATCTTGATTCTCTATAGTTGCTTGATATGTTTTCCAATTATAAGTTAATGCATTATCAGTTATATCTAATATGTTAGCATCAGCACCCATCATAAACATAGGCTCTGGCAGACAATATTCTGTTGAGTTGAAACCGTACATCTGATGTAGTGCTATAGCAAATGCATAATCATTCCTGTAATTTTTGTGTTTGATTCTGTACAAATTTCTATAGTGATGATAATAGTTTCTCACGTGTTTTATCATGTCAAACACCGATGACACCCGGTTGTTTTTTTTAAATATAACCACTGTGGCCCACACTAACGGAATCAAACTATCGCGAGGATCCCAAAGATTACGTTGGTGAGTGATGTCGTACACTCGATCGTGTACTAGAATATCATCCACCGCGTTGCTCAGTTCTAACAACCGATCTGACATAACAAAATAATCACAATCCATCAGTATGGTTGTGTCGTAGGGACTGTGCTCATAAACATTGGCTCTCTCATAGTTGTACCATGGTACCATCTTATCCTGGTAGCGTCTTTGATTGCCTGTGGTGGGCGAAACCTTTATGTTATTGACTCCGTCAAAACCTCCATCTCCCACCACAGTTATAGGCAGTCCCAAATGAGTATTAATGTGATGTATGCATCTTTTGGTGATAGTGGAATATCGGTGTTGATCTGTATTGAAACTGTAGAGCAGAACCCCTGTGGTCATTTTTTTGCTCGTGTTTTAAATTGTGAATAGATCTGGTGATATCGATTAACAGTTTCTTGATTGCGTTCAATTAGTTTTTCTAAAAATTCTGCAGGATGTGTGATCGCACAAGGATTGTTGTTTGTGTCCATCACGTAGACAGTGCCGTTGACTCGTTGGCTCAGCACAGCGACCAGATTAATGGTTTCGGCATTGGCTCGAAATAGGTGATGATTATAGACTAGTATCTGTCGGCTCTTTATTTTTTCCAGAGCATTTTGCTTGTCAACCGCGATCGAGTGAGCTAGATCAGATTTTTCTTTGAGTGTGTTGATATCCATAAAGATATTGTACACTTAATTATCTGTAAAATCAACGATGAAAATATTTTACCAAAACTATAATGGTTGGATTATAAACTAGAGGCAGAACCGTCATCGTTTCTGGTGCTGGAAACTTTGGCCACAGTGATAGTGTTCATGCCATTGGTAACATCCAATCCACCGGAGTTGTTTGGATCCATTGTACCAAAAATTGAGGTGGTAGGTCCCATGGAATTTTGTTGCACTCCATCTTGGCCTGTGCCTGTTTGTGTTGCATCTCCTGTGTCATAATCAGTAGTGACACCATCATCGGCATCGATGGTGAATCTCAGAGTGACTACTTCGCCGTTGTTGCCTGCTCCGTCCGCGTGTGCGGCACTGGTTTTAGCTTCAACTACCACACTCAATTGGTTGTTGTAGCTGGTGTTGTATGTGCCTGTGGTTTCTGTTAAAGTAAAAACATTCTGATATGAAGTGGTCAGATCGTAGTAGCCTATGTTGAGATCCCCGGACACTGTGTCTGCTGGTGTGCCTGTGACGGTGCTGGCGGTTGATCCCAGTCTAAACGATCCCATCTGTGTGAACAGATCTGTCATCACGGTGTCTTTACCTGTGGTGTGGGTCGCTGTGTTAGCGGCAGAGGTGATTCCCACTTTTCCTCCGGCATTGAAGAACCAACGAGCTTCATTCCCGCCAAGAAAAGTGTAAGACACTTCCATGACGTGCGATTGGTCAAATACAGCTCCTGATGCCAGTGATAGATCTGATGTTATAGCATCGATGTTTGCTCCGGCGACTGTTCCGGCCGCTACTCCATTTTTCAAAGACAATAGATTCGCCTCTAAAGTTGATTTGACTGCTATAGAATCCCCTGCTGACACATCAGTTGTTGAATCCACTGACACACCAGTGTGTGCGGCAATAAGATCCATTTGATCAAAAAGATTGTTCCACTGTGATGCGGAGATAGTGTCACCTGCTGTGACTGCGGCAACGGCCGATTGTCCAAGGCCAAGATTTCCTGTGCCTGTGCTTGCTAGTGTGTTGACACCGTTGGTGCCGTTGATAAATGCCAAATACTCGTCGTCTAAAATTGCGTCACCTGCTTGATATGCCATAAAACTATTTAACTCCTATTACACACTCGTGTAGTTCTGTTTGTTCTGAGTATTTAGCCTGGATCAGTCTGCCCAGGGTGTTAAAAGCGGTACATTCGTCTAGGTTGGCCACCCGTGCCTCACCATTGCCTGCGGAAACCACACGATCTCCTGCCTGTCCTGTGCCTGCTATCTTGACACTGACCCGTCCTTTGAGTGCTATCATGGGGTGTGAGTCATTGTTGCCTGCATCTGCGTTCATCAAGTAGGCTGGTTTGTCAGATACAACTCCAAACACAGCATCGTCCAATTCCCTGTTGCACAGTGTGATCTCCTGTGTGCCGCCCAATATCACCACATCTCCCACTGACACAGGTACATCTGTGGCATAACGCTCGGCCAAGTCAGCGTACTGTGCTGATGTGGATGTTGCATGCACTATGTTGGCTCGTATGTCCACCAACGTGGGGGCGGACAGCTCATCCTGTCCTGCGGATTTGAATGCTGTCCAAGCACCGCCTGCGTTGCCGTATATTGATGATCCATCATCTGCGAATGTCTCGTCCCACACCCAGTACAGGTCCTGCTCGGTGTCAACCGACGTGAACCCTCTGTTTACCTTTAGTCCTGAGTAGTTGGGCATCGCCGCCGCGGTGGAAACATTTCTGTTCACTTCAATGATGTTGTCTTCAACGGACAGGGTGGTTGTGTTGATGATGGTCTGTGTGCCATCCACTGTGAGATTGCCTGACACTCTTAAATTGTTTATTGCTCCGTCTGTGAATGTAACCTGTCCATCACCGCCGTCCAGCGTCATTAATGTTTTGGTAACTCCGCCATCGTTCACTGTGAAAAGTATATCACCATTGGATGATGTGTTGGCCACAGTGACGTCTGTGCCTGACACCGTAACAGTTAGATCCGATCCTGCACCCACTGTCAATCCTGAATCGCTGAGGATACCCAGTGAGCCTGACGTGGTGTCATTTGCATTGCTTCTCAAGTAGTTTGCCGCGGCAACTCCGCCCAGTGCATCTGCATCTGTGGCAGTGCCTGTGAGTCTGTTGGAAGCGATTGCCGTGGACAGTGTGATACCTTTGGATATCGTGGCAAAACCTGATATGGCTGTGCCTGGTGTGAATTCTTCCGCGGACACTATGCCTACCACGGCGTCATTGGTTATGAATTTTAAAATGCTTTTGTTCACTCCCACGTTGTCTGCGACCACTTCTGCGGATGCCTGTGTCACTCCCGATCCTGCCACTGTGGTCGGACCAATCAAGGTCCATGCTGTGCTGTTGTACACGTAAAACTGTGAGTTGTTGGTGTCAAACCAAAAATCCCCTGTGTTGGCGTTGGTGGGTGCTGTGGTGGCATTGGTGGAAGATCCCACTGGTTTGAATTTGGATCCGTTCCACACCTTGAGTTGATTGTTTAATGAATCATACCATAGCTGACCTTTTTGTTTGTTGGCCGGTGCGGACGTGTTTGAGAAATTCTCTAGGAGTTTGACAAGGTTTTCATTCAGTCTTTCACCGAATCCTGCATAGCCTTTACCAAACAGAGCAAGGTCCGTCGTGACAGTGTCGATGGTTCCGTCTGTCAGGGTGACCAGTGTTGCGCCGCTTGTGTTGTTAATGACGTATGCCATTATTCTCCTTAGTTAGGTCCGTTGTCTCTAATAAATGTTAAAATACTCACATCACCCAACAGTTTGATCAATATCTCTGCTGTTTCTGGTGTTAACACAGCATCAATCTGTGCTATCTCTGCGTCCGTTAACAAAGAATTGATGTTAGCGTTGATGTAATCTGCTACTTCTTGTTGTGTTGCCATATTGTTGTTCTCCTTATGTAATTATCCTTTTTGTGGATCATAAATCTCTAACCATTTTGCAAATTTTTTCTCTACAAAAGGTGTTGCAATCGCTCCTACGATCCAACAGAAACTCTCACCTATTATTCTTGTTGCTATACCTAATGCATCTCTGTCCTTTTTCACTCCCATTGCATAGCATAATTCGTTTGCTCGAGCCTGTGCTAGAGCTCTGATCACTCGTATCACCAACTGGCCGAACCAACTGTTGTTCTTTTCTGATTGAGTCATGTACTGTACCAAAGGTACTGCCCAAAACCAATATCCAATTTTAACTGTCCTACTGATGTATTTTACACTATATTCGGTGTCAGTTGCAAGATCTTCTGCTGAAAATAAACCTCTTTGTTGTAGCCAAGTACAAATAACTCTACCTCCACCACCTCCACCTCCAGAACCTGGCGTGCCTGATGATGAATTACCCGATGAATCTCCAAAACCTGCGGCTGTGGATGCGAAATTTACTCCTGCGTTGAACATGGCTTTCCATGCTCCTGAAACTTTGGTGTATGCGGCTGTGACCTGCTTCCATGACCCTAAAACTTTGGTGTACATGTTTGTAGTGTCTTTCCATGCACCTGCCACTTTGTATTTCGCTTGTACTCCGATGTTGAATGTAATAACTGCTAGACCATTTGCACCTGTACTTGCGGCACCGGCTCCTTGAGCCACACCTGCTTGATACACTGCATCTCCTGTGCCTCCGGGTGTTTGTCCTGAACCATTGTTCTCTGAACCACTCACAGCTAGATTGGATCCTGAATAACCTCCTGTGCCTCCGTTGTCTCCTGAACCACCTGAACCTCCCTTGCCTCCGTCAGCGCCTCCTCCAGCGCCTCCTCCACCGCCACCGTCTCCAGAGTGATCGGCACCATTTTCTCCCAGTGTGCCTGGTGTTTCCGTTGTGGCTGAATTTGTGTTGATACCTGCTGTACCGTTTGAACCTTGGCCTGCTCCTGCGCCGCCGCCTCCGCCGCCTGCAATTGCAATCGCTGTGGAATCTATTAATACCACTGTGGCTCCTCCTCCAGCACCTCCACCTCCTGAATAAGGAGTAGGTCCTGCGTTACCACCTCTTCCGCCTGAATAACCTGTTAAACTTTTTCCGTTTGCACCACCTGGTGCTCCTCCCCCGGATCCTCCACCAGCTCCACCACCGCCCACTCCCACTTTGAGAGTATCTCCAATGTTTGATGATAAACTGATAGATGACTTAGTGACATAATGTCCAGCGGCTCCTACGCCTCCTGGTCCACCTGCATCACCACCGCCACCGCCTCCACCGCCTCCCCATAGAGAAACATCTATAGAAGTTGTGCCAGCTGGTACGACCACCTGTTGAGTTGTGCCTGTGTAGGTAAAAGTTTTAACGACTGTTGGCATAGGAGATTAAGCCTCCCTTACGAACCAAAAGTCTCCGTCAGCGCCGTCACCTGAAGTGGGTGCAGACGTGGAAACTGTTTTTGCTGATGTACCCCAAAGAGGTTGTTGTGCGGCCATTAATGTTGCAACAGCACCTGTGGAAGGCACAGTGGCTACACTTGTGTCAGTGAGTGCAAAAGAGCCTACTGCTCCCAGTGTTAACGTGGTCACTTTAACTTGTCCTGAACCGTCTACTTTTAAAACTTTGCTAGCATTAGCATGACCGTCTGTGGTAGCATCTGCCAATCGTATAATCTGCGAATATGTTTGATTTTCACCTGCTGACCAATAGTTTTCTGATACATCGTAGAACATTCTAGCATCATCTGTGTCTGATGTTTCAACAATCATTCCTGAATCAGCTTCTGAGTTTCCTGAATTTACTTTAATAAAAGCATCATCATAGGTTGAGATGTTTGATACCGAAGAATTGTATTCTCCCGAAATATTTAAATTTCCTGTGATTGTCACATCACCTGTTAGTGCAATATTGCCTGTGGATCCTGTGATTGCTATAGGAGTTTTTGTTACTCCTCCGTCATTGACTGTGACTGATAAATTTTTGTCTTCAGATGTTTGTGCAAGAGTTATGTTTCCTGTGCTTGCTGTGATTGAAAACTCCTGGCCGTCTCCAACAACAATACCGCCGTCTGCATCTATTGTTAATGCTCCTGTTGTGGTGTCTGCCGCATCTGCTCGTAGGAAGTTACCACCAGCAATAACAGTGCCGGAGGTGTTTGTTGTTCCAGACACATCTAGTGTTGATGCCTGCGTTGAATTACCTGAGAATGATGCTCCCAGTGTTGAATTTAATGTGAGACCTGCACTAACCGATGCAAAGCCTGTGATAGCAGAATCTGGTGTGAATGTTTCTTTTGAAAGTATAGCAACTCTGACGTTGCCCACGTACATGGATGAAATAACTTTGCTGACACCTGATGCTGTGACTGTTTCAATTTTCCAACCGGACAGTGTTTGTCCTGCTGTGTATTGTGGTCCTACCAATATCCATGCAGACCCTGAATAAAAGTACAATTGACTGTTGGTTGAGTCCTGCCAAAGATCTCCTGCTGAGGGTGATGTGGGTTGTGTGCTCTGCACTTTTGCTCCACCAGTGGGTTTGAAACTTGATCCATCATACACTTTGATCTGTGCTGTGGATGTGTCAAACCATAATTCACCTTCTATCGGAGCAGACGGTGCTGATGTGGATGCTGAATTTTCTAATAATTTTACAAGATTTTCGTTGAGTCCTTCACCAAATCCTGAGTATGATTTACCGAACAACTGCAATGTTGTGGTGTTATCCACTGTACCGTCAGTGATTGTGGTAAGTGCTGTGCCTCTTGTGTTGTTAATTACGTATGCCATATACCTATATTTATAGTTTTCCTACAGATACAAAGATCATCCCTGTGCCTGCTGAACTATGATTCTCCAATGCTTTACCTATTATAGTACCAGTTTTTGGATCTATTGCTTTCCTGGCATGACCCGCATTCTGTCCGTCTGTGGTTAATAGATCTCCTTTTGAAATCTGTCCAAACACTTTCACTGGCACTTTACCCAACAGTGCCACAGCAACTCCATCTGATGTACTATTCATTAGGTATGCTGGATTGGTGGATACCACTCCTGCTACTCGAGTGTCCTGTGCGAATGTGGATACTGTAACTTCTTTGTTGCCACCAAACACCAACACTGTGCCGGGTTCATAGTTATAGTCTGCAGTGTACATCTCTGCCACGTCAGCGTACTGTGCTGATGTTGCTCTAGCATATACCATGCTGTAACCAAAACTGGATGTGCCTAAATCATATGTGTTGTTTGCTGAAGGTCTGATTGCTCGAGATATCAATGTGCCGGTCATGGTATCTCCAGCTTTTAATACGTTGGAGCTTGCCGCTCCTGTGACTGCTCCTGTCAACGGTCCTGCGAATGCTGTGGCTGTAAGTGTACCAGATACTTCTAATGCTGTGGATGGTGTTATAGTGCCAATACCTATTCGAGACGATGATGCATCGATGGTCATTACTGTGTTGGTTACACCGCCATCATTCACTTTGAATGTGATGTCTGTGTCAGGAGTGATGTTAGAAATAACAGCACCTGTGCTGTCTACTTGTATTTTAAAATCGTTGTCTGCACCAACAGTCAATCCAGAATCATTCACAATACCCAGTGTGCCTGATGTGGTGTCGTTGGCATTGCTTGTCAAGTAGTTTGCCGCGGCAACTCCGCCCAGTGCATCTGTGTTTGTGGATGTGCCTGTGAGTTTATTACCTGACACATCAGTGGATAAATTAATACCTGCTGTGATTGAAGCGAACCCAGTGATAGAAGATTTTGGTGTGAAAGAATCCTCTGATATAATTGCAATTCTTGTGCCATCGTTGTACACATTTGTAACATTTTGGTCAGTGTCTGTGGAGTCTGCTATAACTTCAAATGTTAGACCGTTTGTGGTTCCCGAGGATGAAGGTGGTCCTACCAGTACGTTGGAAGAGCCGTTGTAAAAATATAATTGTCCCGTACTGGAATTGATCCAGAAATCTCCCGAAATCTGTCCCAACGGAGCCTCTGTGGCATATGTGGCACCGCCCAGCGGTGAGAACACGCCGGACGAAGTGTAAACTTTTAATCTGTCTTCTGACTTATCATACCATAGTTGGCCAATAATGGGTTTAGTGGGTTGCGTTTGATCTGCGAAATTTTCTAATATGTGTAGGAAGTTCTCAGCAATCTGTTCTCCATATCCTGCATAGCCTTTTCCTATGAGACTAATGTCTGTTTGATCATTGACCACAGAATCCTGCACAGTGTAACTGTTAGGTGTTGCCGATGTGTCTGTTTTGTTTACTGTGTACGCCATTTAATCCTTATTCAGTAAATGTGGTTAAACTCTGTATTCTTACTGTGTAGTCAATCTGTATCAATCTGTTCAAACTTTTTTGTACTGGATGAAAAATTACATGAGTTAACAATTTATTTGTTGCTCCATCTTCTGTACCTTCCCATGATTTCAACCCTAATTCATCAAACACATAGTTGCCATTAAAATCTGTTGTGTTATCGAATGCCGCTTGTCCTGCAGGTTCACCATAATCCAGTGTGCAGGTTACAACAATATCTGTGTACTTGTTGCCGGCTGTGTGTCGAACTTCCATTTTATTTCTTGTGGTGTCTTTGTTTGTGGCAGAATTATCATCGATCACTTTATAGTAAGTCTGATTGTACAAAGAAGCATTTGTACCTGTGGAGTTTGGAGTTAGGTATGTGATAATTCCTGTTGGATCCACTGTGGTTCCACCATTTCCAAAAGACATTTCATGCACAAATCCTGTGCTCTTGTTTGCTAGGCTGTTGGCCAATGCAGAACTCATGTTCTCATAATGAATAGCATTACGCTTGTCCACAATTACTTCTCCCGTGGAAGGATCCCAAATTTTGATATGACCTTGCATAAACACTCCGTTTTTATCCTGTGGCTTGTTCATCTCAGTTTTCTCTGTTTCTGTCTCTTTAGATTGTTCTGTCATTGTATTGTATTTATTCAGGTGCATTTGTTGGCTCCTCTGCTATGAATTTACCTTGGTTAGTTGTTGATTTTTGTAGTCCTGCACCATTTGATGCAGTGCTGGCACCTGTTGTATACCAAACTTGTCCACGTTTTTGTAATATTTTCACTTGCACACCCGATGATGGCACTGTTGTGGTAAGAGTCACTGCTGTCGTTGACCCATCCACTGTGTAATTTACTGTGCTACCATCTTCTGCTGTGAGCAACAATCGTTGGCCACCAATGAATATGTCTAACTCGTCAGCAGAAGCTGGTGCATGGGTTGTGGTAAATGTGGCAGACGAACCATCACCAGTGTGTGTGCTGGTGTATACGGTATCTGCATAAGGTACAGTTTGATTGCCGCCAGCGTCTACCACTTGTGCGCCTACAGCATGTGCCTTAATTCCTGTTCCAAGAGTTCCTCTTCTCAATTGTGAAAGAGTGTTGCCTGATTTTTGGAAAAATTCTATTCTCTCCTTGTCTATAAAAATTACACCCGGTGCATTGATTGATGCTACTGGTGTACTCACCAGTGTGCCATCTGCCACTGTCATCGCAGTGTCTGCTATATCTAAAGTCGCAGTCAATGTGGTGGTTTGCGTTTGAGAAATTCGTTTGTAGAATGTTCTGTTCAACATGTCTTTAAAAATTCTAAATCCTGTGGATTTCACAGCAGACTCTACTGCAAAATACATCACATCCAATCGGTCACTGCTCGTAAAAGTTTGACCTAATACTGTGATTTTATTACCTTCTAATACATAATCAAACCCTGCTACTAATGTTTCTGTAGAGTTTAATACCACATATACATAATCTGCGTTCAGAGGTTCATGAGCTAGATAGTATTCACCTGACGGTCTTCCTTCTAATATTTCTCTTCGCTGTTTCATACCTAGAGCATTATTAAATGTTGTAACTGTTATTACATTATTAGCATTAAATGTTATGCTGTCCGCGGTCAATTGTGCAGTGTCAAATATAATGTCTGTGCCTTCCATTCTGTAGTGTTTGTCTACTAGTGTAGTAACAGCAATTATATCTCCTGCTGTGGGCACTGTTACAAATGATACAGTCTGTGTGCCTATGTCCACTGTATAGTCAGTGCTTAAGAATTTTTTAGTACCATTAATATAAACTTCTATTTGTGCAGTACTGGTTATTGTTTTTGCAGGATCCACAGTAGAATCATCTGAAAGACCTGCAACCACACCATAAGAATATGTGGAACCATCTGCATAATAATAAGTGTTGTCAGGTCCTCTCAACAGAGCACCATTAACTTCTGCTAGAGTTAATCCTGCGTAAGGTCCTATCGCTCCTGGTGGATAGGTCAATGCGTATCTTGTTGTAGATCCGTCATACGTGATTGTGTTGGATCTTAATTCTGCATATGATCGTGCAGTGGAATCTTGATTGAATCCTGCAACCTGTATCGCTTGACCTGCTGTCGGTGCAGAGTTAAAATTCACAGTGATTGTTTTATTAGATTCTGTTGTGGTATAAGCTGTGGTCGATACTCCATTCACTGTCACATATAGAGTTGGCAGAGCACTGTCTAACTGATAGGTGTCTCGGGCAGATGTTGTGAATGCAGTGGTGCTTCCATCACCTGTGAAATCATTTAGAACCACATAGTTAGATCCTGAAACTGCAAAACTCTTGATGTTGATCACTGAATGCAGTGCTGGTGCTGAAGCAAATGTTACAGTTTTTGCCGCAACATCCACTGTGAATTCTGTACCTAGTGTTTGAGTGGTTCCATTTACTGAGACAAACACACCTGCTTGTGTGCCCGGTCGTTGACCTATCGAGAATGTGGTGGTCACTGCATCTCCTATAGCATTTCTGTTTACTATAAACGGCACACCCGACTCAGGAGTTGTGTAAACTTTTATGTCCAGTGTGTCAAACATAGATCCTGGTACATTTTCTTCTGGTGCGTAAGAAGTGTCTGGTGTAATAAAGCCGTCGCCTTCTACTAGAATATCCGACGGTGCAATACCCACAGCAGATGAAAACAATCCACCTGACATCAACGTATCGAGTGTTCTGTCATCTGTTGGTGTTAATACTTTATCGTCATCAAAAGGAATTAATTCTACCTTAACTCCAGCTCCTGGCGCTGATGCTAGTGAAAATAATGTGGTGATACCGTCGCCTCTGAATACATCTGCAATTTGTCTCACACCGCCATAATAAACTGTGTAAACATCTGTAGCACTCGGTGCAGAATCAAATGTGTAAGAAGCAGTAGATCCGTCTCCATAAAAAGTTTTTACTCGAGTAGTTCCGTATGTGTCCCAAGTTGCATCATACCAAGGTGAGCTATCCCATCCTTGATCATTTGTGAATGCAAGACCTGTTACCATCACTCCGCCGTAATCAATACCCTGCATCAACTGTGCTAACTCGTTGCCTGGCATGCCTGTTTGTGGATTATAAAGTCCTAGTGTTCTTTCTGCGGCAGTGATATAAGATTCGTCACCTCTCAATTTTGTTAGGTTATCTGTGTTGTCATCAAAATCTGTAGTGGATGTGTATGCTGTAACCACTTGATATAATTCATTGTTGTATCTTATAAGATCTGCTACTGCATAAGATGTAGATGCTGTCCATGTCAACACTGTGCCTGATCGTGCTACTCGGTCAAATTTCATTGTAACATCAATGTCTCTTACCATTGCGTTCGTTAAATTAGCATATGCTCGAGACGGAGTGCTCGGTGCTGAACCTCCTGATTGTCCGCCTGATAGTATCACCGATGGTGTGGTGGTGTATCCTGATCCTGCTGATGTAACTGTGATGCTCTGTACAGAACCATTACTGATTTTTGCTACTGCTGTGGCTCCGGTGCCTCCACCGCCTGTGATAGTAACTGTGGGAGCCAGTGTGTAATCTGCTCCTGCGTTGAATACTGTGACCGAACTCACTGTTTTTTTATAGTTGTCGTTCCACAGTTTGTACGGATATGTTGCAATTAATGCTGTGTCTGTGTTAGGATTTACTGCTCGAATTGTTGCTGTTTCTGCGTCATAGAACACAGGTAGATCAAAGTCAGAGAACAATCCATCTTGAACCTCTGTGTTGGTATAACCTAATTTATAGTCTCTGATTTTTGTGTGGTACGGTTTAACTTCATTGATGTAACTCTCCACATATTCATCTGTGCCTGTGGTGTAGGTTTTTCTTTGGTCTAGTGCTCGAGCACTGTTGGTCACATTAATGAAACTGGTTTTAAACAACCAATCTACAAATATCTGTTCTTCTAAAACTTTTCTCAGACCTATAAAGAATAGATTATTGTATTCCACTTTAAGCTCGCCTACAAAGATATCATCTCTCAGTGCTGTTAAAATTTTACGAGTTTCTAAAACAGGTTCTGCATCAAAGAAGTTGCCATCGAACACATCCTCACCAGCAAATCCTGTGTTGTTTAACGCATAATCATACAGTGTGGTGCTGAGCTGTATTGTGCCATTTTCTGTGGCAACGTTGTCCCATCCTGTGTTGGTGCGTACAAATAATTTCCACCCGCCTGTGTCTGCGGCAGTGACTTTGACCACTGTGCCCACTGCAACTGTTAAAGTGTCTAATTGATATTGATATACAACCTGACGATTTATTGCTGTAGCTGTGCTATAATCGCCCGCATACCAATCTGCTAATCGATAGTAGGCTGATGTGTTATAAGTTTGTACTCGTGTTCTTGAAAATACTAATCCATCCCATTGATATATTGCCCAAAATCCGTTGCTGTTTTCTTCATCGGCTCGTACAAGATAGTTGGCATTGCCCGATATGTCTCGAGTATCAATATAGGTTAAATCAGCATGGGTGTCTACTGCGGCATCCCATATGCCTGATTGTGTTGTGGGTTCTGCTTCTGCAGAATTTAGATTTGTGTAACTGATAGTGTTGGCCAATTGGTTTTTAATCAGCACTGAGTTTGTGTAATCCACGATCTGTTTTAAAGCGGCAAATCTATCCACATACCAAGACTGACGTGGTCTAATGTTGTTGCCGTATCTCTGGTTCACTGGTAAATCAATGTCAGGCACTGCGTCACCTGTGCTGTTTATTCCGATCAAACTATCCCACCATTGCGATTCAATTTTTGTAGCTGGACGATCGTCCTTGTTGCCTTCTTGTATAATTTTCCATACACTGTGAGTTTTACCTTCATGTTCGTTGGCAGTGTAATCCACATCCAGCACCACATTGTAATTTGCTAGACTGTCTTTTAAATTGAATGTGATCAATTTGTTGGAGGCACTTACAGCAAAATATTTTAATCCACTCGCGAAAGGATTTGTGATAATGTTACTGACGTAAGCTGTGGTATTTTTTCTTGTGACCACAGATTTTAACGAATCCGGTATGAACACAGAATTTTTCACCCAATAATAATAGTAGTTCACAAATCCATCCACTGCGGAATCGTATTTTTGTTTCACTGTGAGCACAGTGTCATTGTTTATTAATGGTTGTCCAGATATGTTGTTCGCTAATCCTGTGGCTGTGTTGGATCTCGACGACCATGCCGATGGCAGTAGTGTGGATTCTATCCATTCATACACATCTATTGTGGATCCTGGAAACAGTCGACCCCAGTTGTTTGTTCTAAATTCTTGTGTGCCCTGCTCGTACCAGGTCCAACGAGCAGAAGAAAGATCCCACCACACTTCACCGATGTGTTCTTCTCCCCACGCTTGATTCTCATTAACATCTTTGTCTGTTGTGCCAACGTTGTATGTTGCTGGATCCCATTCTGTTTTATAATTTATTTCTCTGTCTGCAACACCTAGTATTCTGCCTTTGATAGGATCATAATAATCTATGTACTCTATGATAGCATTTTTAGATCTATCAAATATAAAAGCAGACTGAATTTTTGTATTGTCTATCAGCGGTTCTTCATTCACCAACAGACTCCAAGCATAAGTGCCTGGGGTAGTCACGTCAAACACTGCTAATGATCCTGTGTCTGTGGCAGAATTGTCATCGTTGGGTGACCCTATGTACACCTGATCATTGTTTATGAACACGCCTTTACCAAAATCATCATTGTCTGTGACTCTGTCTGTGATTAAGCGATCATCTATTACAAATTGTGTATCGTACATTGTGGCAGTAAACGCTCCACCTGATCCTGTGTTGAGATCACCGATGTTGGTGTCTCCCAGATCAAAAGTGGTCGTGCCTGAGTCAAACTGCATGGTTCTGAAATTGGCCGATCTCTCTGCTCCAATCACTATTCTTGTGCCTGCATCATTTATATCCAGAGAAGATCCAAAACGCATGTTAGTCTGTGTGTCTGGACTTGTTATAGTCTGTTGCAGAGTAAATGCCTGTGTGGAATCCCCGTCGGCATCCCATTTGTAGTAGTATACTGCACCGGCGTCTGCTTGTTCTCCGTTATCATAAGCAGGTGCACTGATTATTAATCGTGTGCCATCTTTGCTCATGGTTACAGCTTCACCAAAACTTAAATTGTTTGTGCTACCATCCGAAGACACACCATTAATGGTCTGTCTGTGTACCCATTGAAATTGTGTGCTTCCATCATTGGTTGTGCCGCTTCTAGTAAATATTTCTACTTTTCCCGCATTGCCTGGCGCAAGAGAACTCACTGCAATTATGTCTCCGTTGTCGTTGACTGCGATTCTGTGGCCAAATCTCTGTCCTGCATCTGCATCATTGCTTCCAAAGCTCGATTCCTGTGTCCATGTGTCCACTCCGTCCCATGTGTACATATACACTGTACCTGTGTCACTGTCACTGCCTGGAGCTCCCACATACAGATAATTTGTAGCACCTGCTAGTGCATGACTCCATCCAAAATTTAAATCAACTGATGCTGACGACCCATCTGTTGGTGGAACTATAGTGGTCGATTCTTGATAGTTCAATGCTGTTGTATTCCATTTGTACATTTTAATCAATCCAGCATTTGTGTACACTGTGCTGTCGCTTAATTCAGGGTTTGCATAAGGAGCACCAGCCATTACAAAATTTTCATCTGAACTGATTGATAGACTTTCTCCTAATCTTGCTGTGGAGTTTCCATCAACAGTGATACTGTCGGTCATTGTTAAACTGTTTTGAATAGTGAATGCATCACCTGCTGTGTTCTGACGTCGAAAGAAGAAATGTATAGTGCCTTGTCCTGCGCCAGGAGCAGAAACGATCACTGTTCTTCCGTCATTCCTTGCTACAACCTTATGTCCAAACTCCTGCAGGCTCGTTGAATCAGGCGATGCTAGAGTGCGTGTGGTGTATGGATCACATTTTTCATAGATGTTCCATAGTCCTGCACTGTCTGTGTCTGCAAAAACTCGATCGCCGTTTCTATCATTCACTGGATCTATGTCTCGATAGTCCGCATATGATAACAGATCGTTTACATTGTTCATCGAAGACAGGCGAACACTGATAAATTTTAACACATTGCCGTACGTGGCCAACGTGGATTCGTCTGCCAACAATCCCAACCCTGTCACCTGATCTGATTTTCCAAAATCAAAAATAATTGTACGGTAATCTACCACTGCGTACACTGTGTACACACCATTCAATCCTGCAAATTGTGAATTAGATATAGCAAAATAATCTCCTGCTGTAAAACCGTGAGCACCTGTCAGCACAACTTCTAACTGTGAGCCGCTGTTGATGGATCGTGTGCTCGCCACTTTAACATCAGGAGATGTCACTCTCTGCACGTCCCAATCTGTGTTGGATTTTTTTGCTATCCATATCAAATCGTTGGTTTCAAGCTGTGCAACATCTAAATTTAAAATATCGTCTACATCAAATGCTGTGTGCTGTACATCTTGCGATCTAACGTATCCTGCAGTTTTGTATGCCGTTACAGTGTCTCTGGTGACTCCTTCTTTTGAATAATCATACTGAGGGAAAGCAGAAGCGGCTGTAAACTCTACAGGTTTGTTGTAAAGATCATTTTTAGACACTGTGGCAGAACGTGCCCAATCCACTGTGTCTGTGGAATTGTCTAAAAGCTCTATGCTCTGTATGTTGTCATTGAACGTGTTGTCATACAGTGTGACCTGAATAGATTTATTGCCATCGGCATTTCCAAATTCGCCTGTGCGAATCATCCACTCTGGGTAAATGTCTAAAGAAATATCAGCATTGTTGTATTTGGATTTTAACAATTTGTCTATGGCATTCTGTGTGCCTTTTTCTCTGATATATCCTTGATAGAATTTATATTGTGTGATATCATTGACAAAAAGATTTTCTAAATAATCTCTGCTTTGGTATCCTGTTAGATGCTGTGCTAATCTCTGTTGAGATTCATCAAAGTTGTTGGTCTCGAGATTATAGAAATCATTGAACTGTGCAATCTTGTAATCAAAGTTCGGTATCAGTTGAGGTGCTGGTTTATTGTCTTTCTTCTGCCATTGGTTGATATCAAACGTGTTGCCAGAATTATGGTTGGTTTTTGCCACATAAAATCCTGCTTGATACTCTACTGTGTCACCGTTTTGATAATCTGTGTTGGCCAACCATTTGGTCACCTGTGCGGCATCGAATACAAAACCTGGAGCGTAATAATCTCCGTTCCATTCTCCGGTCTTCCAACCCACCATTCGTAATCTCTGTTGACGGAATCCAGTGCTCAATTGAAATATAATGTCTGAGAACACTGTTTGATTGTCAAACAATAATATGTGCTCTTTCTGTACAGCATTCATTACAGCATTGTATATGCCCTGGTCTGGAGTTTTAGATGTTATTCCAAATGTTGTGCCTACTTTTTTTGTAGAAATATTGTTTTTATCAATGGTTCTTCCGCCGGCATCAGTTATGGTATATTCTCCTAGAAGGTTAGTGAGACGACTGATAATGCTGTTGTCTGTGGTAAGGTTAAATCCTGACGCTCCTGCTGACACAGTGATTGCAGATCCTGGTGCCCATCCTTGTCGTGTCCAGTATAAGAATTCTTTAGCCGCAGTATCCCAATTCATTACTTCTTTTAATTCATTGCTGAATGCATCGAAAGAAAAACCCTGTGATTCTAAATACTTGCCGTATCCTGTTAGGAAGTCTACCACGTCCTGTGAAGTTCGAAACACTGTACCGTATGTGACCACTGTTGCTGTTGTAGCAAACTGTTGATACAGAGTAGCACTAGCATTGCCCACTTGTAAGTTAGACGAACTACCATTCTTTAACGGAGCAAAGGTTTTAAAATATGGTCTTAGAGTATTATATCCAATCACTTTATAACCGCCTTCCAAAGAAGAGCCGTCTGCTGTAACATTCGTGTTCATCTCTATCAGTACACCTGAATAATCATAACGTGCTACTGGATTAGATGTTCTAAATAATAGTTTATAGTTCTCAGCTGGTATAAACTGTGAGCCCGAAGATGATCCTGGCGACACAGAATCTGTTAGAATTTTTAAATTGTCTTTGTCTGTGAATCCGCCCAACTTGTATGCCAACTGCACATTTAAATTTTTCATCTTGTCGTAGTAGAATACTGACGGATCAAGATTGTTTTTAATCAAATAGTTCACTATCAGCGGTTGATACCCAGCTGTTTGGTATCGAGTGACTGTTCCTGTTTCTGTGTTTGTTACAGTTTCTAAATGGTATTTGGCTGTGTTTAATCTCTGTCTGGTGCCTGTGTCTGAGTCAATCACATTGCCTGCTGTGTTCGTTGTAAGACGAGAATTGTCTAAGAACAAGCCAAAAAATTTCGCAGGACGAGTTAATGCTAATAATTTAACGATGCTGTAAGCATATGCAGTGCTTCTTCTCCATGCAGTTTCTGCTGGTGCTTGATCTCCAAAGTTCCATCTGCCTGAGATAGCTCTACCTTCATAACTGTGTATCACTCCCGCGGCTGTGGGATCTTTTAATTGGCCGTTGTCATCCACAGGAATGTAATTGCTCAATCCTGTTCTGATGTATCTCTCTATTGTGGTATTCTGTGTTCTGTCGTATCCTGCTTCAAGGTCTTCCCACAGCACAGCATTGCCTGACGAGTAAGGTGCTGGTCCATAATTGTCTTCCCACGCAACAGGTTTTTCTGAATAGCCTAGCATTTCCCATGGATGAGTGTGCGGTCGATCTGTATCATAGAACAATTTGTATATCGCTCTCCAATGTCCTGGCAATAGGGAATTGTCTATGATATTTCTAGACTTGTTGTAGTTGTACGTGAAAGGATCTGCAGATTTATAAGTGTTGTTGATCTGATAGTCTATGCTGTTCTTACCTGCCCACGCATAAAAATCTGTGCTCAATACATCGTTAATTTCTGCACTGGTATAATCTGTTGCTGTAAACACGGAAGGTCTTACTTCTGTCTCTGTTAGTAGTGTGGTGTCATACACAGTCTTGCAGTTGTTGTAGATTCTTTTCTCTAGTTCTAACAGTATGTCATCTCGGAAATCACCGTATGCCACTGTGCGTGATCCGTCATGTCCTACAATCACATTGGTTGCAGTTCTATAGGTATTATCAGATACTAGCTCAGGTTTAAATTTAGGATACATTCCAAGTTTTGTTGGAGTAGGTGGTATGAAACTGCCTGTAGTATCTGTGTAATCTTTAATTTTAATAATATCACCAGCAACAAGTGTGGCTGATACATTAACACTGTCATCTGCTGTGCTGAATGTATAATCCGTGTCTCTGATTAATTGTACATCATTTAGATACACGTACACAGCTCTGTTGCTCACTGTGGTAATGTCAAATTGTGCGTCTATCGCATATTCTATTTCAGAAGCATCTTGTACTGTGTAGGTTCTTGTGGTAACATTTTCTCCCGTACCTATCATGTCTTCATAGTAGAATGGGAAACTGTTGTCTTTGTTTGCAGACATGTCAGCAATAATCTCATCTACTCTGTCCGCTACTACACCATCGTATGTGGTGCCGGGTTGATAACCTAAAAATGACTGTCGGAAATTTTGATATTCTTGATTCACATAATCAATTGCTGAGACTGCATTAGCTCTTTGATCGATCAAATTGAACATGGCGGCAGTCAGTGGTCCACGGTGTTGTAGTATGGTTCCGCCTTTTAATCGTACATCTGGCAGGTCTCGAAGATTGGTAGATCCTGGAAATATACCTGTGATGTTTAAATTCTTTTCGTGAATGTCATGCACGTGTGTCATTACCTGGCCATATGTAAATTCGTTTAACTGCTCGTTGAGAGGATTTATAGAAAGATTTTCTGGTACTTCGTATAAACCTTTTCCGTCTACTTTCTTAGCAGAACTATAACATTCTAATTTTACAAGGTCTCCCACAGCAAGATTCAAATTAAACTTAACATATTTGTTTGTGGTTCCGTCCACCAATGTGTAGTTTGTGGTTAAGTCTTGTCTAATATGATTCACATCCACACTTACTGCTAGGTCAGAAAGATTGTTACTGTCTTTAAAAACGTCTACAGCAAAGTATTGCAACTCATCTTCTGTGACTGTGTAGGTTCTGATTACTCGTTGTTTGCTCTGCTCTGCTCGTTGTACCCAAGCAGATTTAGAATTGTGCGTGGTTCTACTAGTGGTATAATGCAGGTGTCCTGCTCCATAATTCTTTGTAAGGAAAGTGTTTCCGTTCTTGTATGTAAATGTGCCTGAGCTTAGATCTGATTCAAAAACAATATCTCCTACATTATTAATAGTGTTGTATTTTACTTGTAACCCTAACACAGTATCAATGGTTGATGTGTCTGATATTTTATAATTGAATACTTTTGCACCTGTGAATGAGCTGTTAGGATATGCAGTAGTATCGTCAAAAGAAGTATGACTATTATCAAACATCGCAAATAGAGGCTGTTGATTTAATACTGTTTTAGTCTGTCCTGTTTTCCACGTGGTTGTACTGCTGTCATAGTAATATGTTTTACCTTGATTGTTGGTTCCTAATTCAACGAACACCGAATCACTATCTGCGGGTGTTGTGTCTGTGGTTTCTGTTAGTGCTATCACACTGTTGGCACCCACTGTAACAAAATTAACTGTGTAGATTTTATTTTTAACCAGAGCATCTGTGTCCGCTGTGAATAAAACTCGCATACCGTTCACAAGACTGATTCCGTCAATAATATAACCTGTGGCATTCACAATCGTAGAGAACACATCTGTGGTCACTGTGTCTATTAGAGCCACTGACTGTTTCGCAATCAATCCGTGATTGTACAGAGCCAATCCTGAATCAAACTCTATGATGGGTCTTTTTGCTCGATCACTCTCTAACA